>ENA-OPZZ01000713-OPZZ01000713.1-human-gut-metagenome-genome-assembly--contig:-NODE-713-length-24540-cov-4.743415_pt1 | contig 24540 bp, 25 predicted proteins | sample MGYA00242487_ERZ504511 | MGnify/ENA primary metagenome ERZ504511 (study PRJEB26092, sample SAMD00036241) | human gut metagenome | host: Homo sapiens | study: EMG produced TPA metagenomics assembly of... | reverse complement strand
ACCAATTCCGCCATTCCTCCAGAAACGAAAACCTCGTGTGTAGTGCCCAGAACAGGACTCGAACCTGCATGCCTCTCGACACACGCACCTGAAACGTGCGCGTCTACCATTCCGCCACCTGGGCATTCTGTGTAACACTCTTGTCACAACGCACAAGATTTTATTTATGTGAGCGGAAAACGAGACTCGAACTCGCGACCCTAACCTTGGCAAGGTTATGCTCTACCAACTGAGCTATTTCCGCAATTTCCGCTTTCGGTTTTAACTATTTCCCAGCTGTTTCCCGATTGCGGATGCAAAGGTAGTGCTTTTTTCTAAACTTCCAAAAATTTTCTATACTTTTTATAGTACTTTTATTACATTATTTCATCAAACTCCTCATAGTCAATATAAAACAAAAGTTTTTTTTACTTACTATCAAGACATACGGTCACGATAATCCTCATATCGGAAGTCTTTATATACTTCCAATGTATTATCTGTATGCCAAATAGCAATAGAAGGGTGATGGATTCCATTAAACATGTTTGTTTTTACCATAGTGTAATGAATCATATCTTCCAAAACAATGCGTTCTCCTATCTGTAACGGATGGTCAAAACACCAGCTACCCATATAGTCGCCACTTAAGCAACTGTTTCCACCCAAACGGTAAACATTCTCTTCCGTTAAAGCTGTTTTTATCGCATCGACTGGTAAAGTTTTGGCACCACGCACTGCCGGCTGATAAGGCATTTCAAGACAGTCGGGCATGTGACAAGTAAAGCTAACGTCCAAAATCGCGGTTTTTATCCCCCGGTTTTCCACTATATCGACAACAGAAGCTACCAAAGGTCCGGTCTGCCAAGTAAAAGCCGAACCCGGTTCTAAAATAATCTCCAAATGAGGATAACGGGCTTTCAAGTTTTTTAATAAAGAAATAAGATGCTCCGTATCATAATCTTTACGTGTCATCAAGTGTCCCCCTCCCAAATTCAACCATTTTATTTGTGGAAACCAAGAAGCAAACTTCTCTTCTATGTGCTGCAAAGTATGCTCTAATTCATAAGAACTGGATTCACAATGACAATGACAATGGAAGCCCTCGATGCCCTCCGGTAAAGTTTCAGGAAGCAAATCGGCCGTCACCCCAAAACGCGTACCGGGAGCACAAGGATTATAAAGTTCCACCTCTACTTCCGAATATTCAGGATTGATGCGGATACCACAGGTTATCTTTTCTCCAAAGGCCTCAACCATAGGATAAAAACGCCGGAACTGACTGAAAGAATTAAAGGTTATATGACTGCTGCATCGCATGATAACCGGAAAATCAGTATCCGTATACGCCGGAGAATAAGTATGGGCCTTACTGCCAAATTCTTCATACGCCAAACGGGCTTCATATACGGAACTGGCTGTAGTATAACGAATGTATTCCCTGAAAATGGGGAATGATTTCCACATGGCAAAAGACTTGAAAGCCAAGATGATCTCAACTCCGGCTCGGTCTGCCACACTCTTTATCAAACTCAGATTCTTTCTGAGCAATGCTTCATCCATTACATAGCATGGAGAAGGTACTTTATGGATATCTATCATTTTTGTATCAGAATTCTATTAAAATATTTATTCTATTCCACAACTTTGAATCGGGCAAATTTCAGTAATAATTGTTTTTCTCCGGCATTCCGGAAACGGACAGTCGCTTTGCTGTTCTCACCAATTCCTTCCACCTTTATCACATCGCCTATTCCAAAACGCTCATGCTCTATCACCTGCCCTGCCTGTACATTCACCGGCAAGTTTCTCGCTGCGGACGGCTTTGAGACCGTTTCCGGACCAACCTTGGTCAAATTACGTGGTATACTGGGACGAATAATCTCAACTTTCGGTCTTTCTCCAACTAAAAATGTTTTCTGACCACCAGAGATGTTCGATGAAGAACGCCCGTAAGAAGACTGAGAAGCAGGTTCGTCAAACAAGGAACAAGCCGCACGTTCATTTTGCTCACGACAGAAACGGCTGGCTCTCTCGTCTATTCTCCGGGCCATCTGTTCCTCCTGAGGTAACTTCAGGAAATGTACATCAATATCTTTCAAGAAACGGCTAGGGCTACTGAACTCCATCTTTCCATATTTAAACCGACTCTTGGCAAAAGACAAATAGCAATGCTCTTCGGCACGTGTAATCGCCACATAAAACAAGCGGCGCTCCTCTTCCAGCTCCTTATACGAATTGAGTGACAAAGCACTGGGAAACAAGTTCTCTTCCATCCCAACTACAAAGACGTTTTTAAACTCCAAGCCTTTAGCAGAGTGAATGGTCATCAAGGTAATCTTCTCGGCATCCCCCTCTTTCTCGTTATCCTGGTCTGTCAACAGAGAAACCTCCGACAGAAAATCCGTCAACAGGATGTTTTCATTCCCTTCTTCTTCACGGGTTGCACAAAAATCGTGCATACCGTTTATCAGTTCTTCAATATTCTCCTGACGGCTCAGATTTTCAGGATCATTGCTCTGATAAATCTCATTCATAATGCCGGATTGACGAACAATCATTGCTCCCAATTCGTATGCATTCTTCTTCGGGACCTCCACTATAAAACTTTCTACCAGTTCACGAAACCCCTGTAATTTAGTATGCATACCCTTGTTAATATTCAAGCCGTATGCCAACGGCTCTTCCAAAACCATCCAAAGACTGACATGATGCTGTGCAGCCGCATCAATGACCTTGTTCAACGTAGTATCCCCGATTCCTCGCGCCGGATAATTCAACACCCGCTTAAAAGCCTCCTCATCATTCGGATTTACCGCCAGACGGAAGTAAGATATAACGTCTTTAATCTCCTTGCGTTGATAAAAAGAAAGTCCTCCGTAAATCTTATAAGGTAGAGCACGCTTCCGCAAAGCCTCCTCAAAAATACGGCTCTGAGCATTTGTACGGTATAAAATAGCAAAATCATTATAAGAATAATGTTCCCGCGAACGCAGTTTCACAATCTGGTTGGCAACAATCTCCCCTTCCTCCACATCACTGTAGGCATTGAAAACTCCGATAGGCTCCCCTTTCGCTTTTTCCGAAAATACCTCCTTCCTTATCTGCTCGCTATTTTTCTCTATCAAACTGTTTGCCGCGCATACAATGGTCTGGGTAGAACGATAGTTCTGCTCCAATTTAAAAAGCTTGGCTCCCTTATACAGCTGAGTAAATTTCAATATATTGTCAATATTAGCCCCTCGGAAGGAATAAATACTTTGTGCATCATCCCCCACTACGCATACACGCTGATGTTCTTGGGTAAGCTGAAGCACAATGCTGTGTTGCGCAAAATTAGTATCCTGATACTCATCCACCAGCACATAACGGAACTGCTCCGCATACTTACGGCAGATTTCGGGATGATCGCGGAATAACATATAAGTATAAACCAACAAATCATCAAAATCCATCGCATCGCTTTGGCGACAACGTTCCCAATATCGTCGGTAAATATCACGGGTAGCGGGTACTTTGGCATTCAGATCATACTGATAAAGCTCTGCGTTCGAAACATATGCATCGGGAAAAACCAAGTGGTTTTTCGCATTGCTGATACGCGCCTGTATCACCCCGGTTTATAGGTTTTATCATCCAATTGCATTTCTTTTACAATAGACTTGATCAAACTCTTCGAATCTGAAGAATCATAGATGGTAAAATTGGAGGTAAAGCCGACAGCCTGTGCCTCACACCGCAGGATACGCGAAAAAATGGAATGGAACGTTCCCATCCATAAATAGCGTGCCTGATCGCCCACCTGACGGGCTATACGCTCTTTCATTTCACGAGCAGCCTTATTGGTAAAAGTCAATGCCAGAATAGACCAAGGAGTATATCCCCGCTCCAGTAAATAAGCTATTTTATAAGTCAGTACGCGTGTCTTCCCCGAACCTGCTCCGGCTATCACCAAAGAGGGACCTTCGTTGTAAAGCACCGCATTGCGCTGACTTTCATTCAATTCTTCTAAATAGTTCGTCATAAATTTCACCTTTCGCCCGCAAAGATAGAGAAAGTTTGAGTTTATCAGAACAATTCTATGCTCAATAATGTTATTATGATAGAAGTTTAATTAAAACCTCGACTAAAAATGAATATATTATTAACCACTTTAATTTCATTAGTTATGACTTACGAAATGCCCAAACTCCCGTATGCAAACAACGGACTCGAACCTGTAATCAGTCAGGCTACTATAGACTACCATTATGGCAAGCACTTACAAACATACGTAAACAATTTGAACTCTTTGGTTCCGAGTACAGAATTTGAAGGAAAGACCGTAGAGGAAATTGTTGCATCAGCTCCCGACGGAGCGATATTCAACAACGCCGGACAAGTATTGAACCATACATTATATTTCCTTCAGTTCACCCCCAAACCCAACAAGCATGAACCGTCCGGCAAATTGGCAGAAGCCATCAACCGGGACTTCGGAAGCTTTGAAAACTTCAAGAAAGAATTCAACGCCGCTTCCACAGGACTGTTTGGTTCGGGCTGGGCTTGGCTTTCTATAGACAAGCAAGGAAAACTACATATCACCAAAGAGCCAAATGGAAGCAACCCGTGGCGTGCAGGCCTGAAACCATTGCTGGGTTTCGATGTATGGGAACATGCTTACTATTTGGATTACCAGAACCGCCGTGCAGATCATGTGAACAAGTTATGGGAAATCATTGACTGGGATGTAGTAGAAAAACGTCTATAAAAGAACCCTTAACTATACATCATAATAAAGCTGCCTCGCACCCTATTCATTCAGGGAGCGGGGCAATCTGCTTTAAGATGCAAAGATACAGCAGATATGCATTCATCCTTTTACAAGAATAAACAAGCATAATGCAAGATAATCATAAAAAAACATTCTTCCACAAAAAATAAAGCAGTCTGTTGTAGCATTATTCATTTCTTTCCCATATCTTTGCCATCGTAAAACAAAGGGGTGCCCCACGTAAACAGCGGACGGGCTGAGATTATACCCTGTGAACCTGATGCGGTTAGTACCGCCGAAGGGATTGTTACTTCTTACCTCATACCATCCGGTCAAAAAGCAACTCTTTGTATTTACAAGTAAATTCATAAACTGATATAGTATGAAACTGACAGTAAACAGCAAAGAAACCGAAGTAAAGGACGGATGCACCATAGCCGAACTTTCCACCTTTCTGGCACTTCCTGAGAAAGGTATCGCCATAGCGGTAAACAACCGGATGGTTCCCCGTATAGAGTGGGAGAAATGTGTGTTACACCCCAATGACAGTCTGGTAGTCATTAAAGCTGCATGTGGAGGATAAGACCGTGGAACTTCAATTCATCACTCACTTCACCGACACATATTCCTATTATGATTCCGCACGCATGGCCTTGGAAGGCGGTTGCCGCTGGATCCAGCTACGCATGAAAGACACTCCCGTTGACGAAGTGGAACGGGAAGCCATACGCCTGCAAGGCTTATGCAAAGACTATGGAGCGACATTTGTCATAGACGACCACGTGGAGTTAGTTAAGAAAATTCATGCTGACGGAGTGCATTTAGGAAAAAAGGACATGCCCGTAGCCGAAGCACGGGGAATATTAGGAAAAGAATTCATCATCGGAGGCACCGCCAATACATTTGACGATGTAAAGATGCATTACAAAGCCGGAGCTGACTACATCGGCTGTGGCCCGTTCCGTTTTACTACTACAAAAAAGGATCTCTCTCCAGTGCTGGGACTGGAAGGCTACCGTTCCATTATTCTGCAAATGAAAGAGGCAAATATCCATTTGCCCATCGTTGCTATCGGGGGAATTACTTTGGAAGATATCCCTTCCATCATGGAAACGGGAATCACCGGTATTGCCTTGAGCGGAACCATACTCCGGGCGAAAGACCCGGTAGCGGAAACTAAACGAATCATGAATTTATAATAAAATCACAAAATACAATGAAGAAACTGATTATAGCTGGAAAAGAATTTAATTCCCGTTTATTCCTGGGAACCGGTAAATTCAATTCAAACACCGTAATGGAAGAAGCCATTCTGGCATCAGGATGTGAAATGGTAACCGTAGCCATGAAACGCATTGAACTGGACGATAAGGAAGATGATATGCTGAAACATATCATTCACCCCCACATACAGCTATTGCCCAATACCTCCGGTGTGCGCACAGCCGAAGAAGCCGTCTTTGCCGCACAAATGGCTCGCGAGGCCTTTGGTACCAACTGGCTGAAACTGGAAATTCATCCCGATCCGCGCTACTTGTTGCCAGATTCTACCGAAACATTGAAAGCAACCGAGGAACTAGTCAAACTAGGTTTCGTCGTATTGCCCTATTGCCAGGCAGATCCTACATTATGCAAACGGCTGGAAGAGGCAGGAGCAGCAACCGTCATGCCGCTTGCCGCCCCCATCGGGACAAACAAAGGCTTGCAGACACGTGACTTCCTGCGCATCATTATCGAACAAGCTTCCGTTCCTGTGGTAGTAGACGCCGGAATAGGCGCCCCCAGCCATGCCACCGAAGCGATGGAAATGGGTGCGGACGCCTGTCTGGTCAATACAGCCATCGCAGTAGCCGGCCAGCCGGTAGAAATGGCAATAGCCTTCAAGGAAGCTGTCATTGCCGGACGCCGCGCTTATGAAGCAGGCTTAGGAGCGGTAGGACAGAACTTGATCGCATCCGCCTCATCCCCTTTAACTTCATTCTTAGATTAAACAGAAATATGATAGACAAAAAGCAAGATAAAAAAGCATACGCTCATGCAGAAAAGGCATATATGCAAGGAACCCTGTTCCCATACATCAAAGTAGGAATGCAGAAAGTAAACCTGACTCCTACTGTGAACATAGTGAACGGTGAAAAGGTAACAACGCCCAATGCTCCTGTTTATATTTATGACACCAGTGGTCCGTTCAGTGATCCCAATATGGAAATCGATCTGAAAAAAGGACTTCCCCGTATGCGCGAAAGCTGGATTATTGGACGGGGAGACGTGGAAAAACTGCCCTCCATTACCTCAGAATACGGAAAGATGCGCCGTGACGATAAAAGTCTGGATCACCTGCGCTTTGAACACATCGCCCTGCCCTATCGTGCCAAAGCCGGAAAGGCCATCACACAAATGGCATACGCCAAAGCCGGCATAGTTACACCGGAAATGGAATATGTAGCCATCCGTGAAAACATGAATTGCCGGGAACTGGGCATCGACACCTTTATCACCCCTGAATTCGTGCGTGATGAAATAGCCGCAGGGCGTGCCGTACTTCCCGCCAATATCAACCACCCCGAAAGCGAGCCTATGATTATCGGCAGGAACTTTTTAGTGAAGATCAACACGAACATCGGAAACTCCGCCACCACTTCCTCCATTGACGAAGAGGTGGAAAAAGCCGTGTGGAGCTGCAAATGGGGAGGTGATACCCTGATGGATCTCTCGACCGGCGATAACATTCACGAAACACGCGAATGGATTGTCCGCAACTGTCCTGTCCCCGTAGGTACCGTACCTATTTATCAGGCATTAGAGAAAGTAAACGGTAAAGTAGAGGATCTGAATTGGGAGATTTATAAAGATACATTAATCGAACAATGCGAACAAGGAGTGGACTACTTTACCATCCATGCCGGAATACGCCGCCAGAATGTACATCTGGCCGACAAACGTCTGTGTGGCATCGTAAGCCGCGGAGGCAGCATCATGAGCAAATGGTGTCTGGTACATGACAAGGAAAGTTTCTTATATGAGCATTTTGATGACATCTGTGATATTCTGGCACAATACGATGTAGCCGTATCTTTGGGTGACGGACTTCGTCCGGGCTGTATCGCTGACGCTAATGACGAGGCACAGTTTGCCGAACTGGATACCATGGGTGAACTTGTACTCCGAGCATGGAACAAAAACGTACAGGCATTCATTGAAGGACCGGGGCATGTACCTTTGCATAAAATCAAAGAAAACATGGAACGCCAGATCTCTCACTGTCACAACGCACCGTTCTACACCCTCGGTCCGCTGGTAACGGACATCGCTCCGGGATATGACCATATCACTTCGGCCATCGGTGCCGCACAAATCGGCTGGTTAGGCACTGCCATGCTATGTTATGTCACCCCGAAAGAACATCTGGGATTGCCCAACAAAGAAGATGTACGCATAGGTGTCATCACGTACAAGATTGCTGCCCATGCTGCCGATCTAGCGAAAGGGCATCCGGGCGCACAGATCCGCGACAATGCTTTAAGCAAGGCACGTTATGAATTCCGTTGGCGCGACCAGTTCCATCTGAGTCTGGATCCCGACCGCGCTTTGGAATACTTCAATGAAGGCCGCCATACGGACGGTGAGTACTGTACCATGTGCGGACCCAACTTCTGCGCTATGAAACTGAGCCGCGACTTGAAGAACGTGGGTAATTAAACAACTGACTTTGTAAAAACTATGGAAGATTTCAAGAAAGCACTTGAAGGAACTTTAGGAAGAAAACACATAGACAACATAGTAGATCAAGTGGCCAGCTCCCCCGACCGCTTTGATGCTCTTTATACTCTAACGCAGCATGAAGAAACAAGGATAGCCTGGCGTGCCACTTGGGCTTGTGAAAAACTGAGTTTCCTCCTTCCTTCCCTATTGATGGATAAAAGGGAGGAACTGATGTTACGGGCCATGCAATGCCCCCACGATGGAACAAGACGCCTGCTACTGAATATCCTTCATCATCTTCCTGTCCCGAAGCCTGTCAACGCAGCTTTCTTCGATTTCTGCCTTCAAGGTATGCTATCTTCTGCCGAAAGCGCATCCGGACAAGCCGTCTGCATGAAACTTGCCTACGACATCTGCCTGGAAGAACCGGAACTGACAGGAGAGCTGAAAGCATATCTGGAAAATATGGAACCGGAATACTATACGGTTGCAGTGCAATGTGTCCGCAACAACATCCTAAAAAAAATAAGGTAATGAAGATATTGATACTCAACGGAAGTCCTCGTTGCCAAGGACTTATCAGCCGAATGCTGGACATCATGGCCGAAGAAGCTCGCATACGTGGCGCCGAAGTGGAAGCAATATCCATCCATAAATTGCAGGTACGCCCCTGTACAGGATGCATGGCTTGCCGCAGCCGGCAGGCCTGTGTCCTACCCGAAGACGATGCGCAGCGCACGCTTCAAAAGATACAATGGGCAGACGTGCTGATTGTCGGATCACCCTGCTATTGGGGAAACATGAACGGACATCTGAAAGTAGTGTTCGACCGCATTGTGTACGGCATGATGGGAGAAAGTCCGAAAGGGATCCCCCAAGCGTTGCATAAAGGCAAGAAAGCAGTCATCGTAAGCACCTGCTCCACCCCATGGCCGTTCAATATCTGGTTTAACCAGACACGCGGTGTAGTAAAAGCGTTGCGCGAAATTCTGAAGTGGAGCGGATTCTCTATCAAAGGCGTTATCCAGAAGGGAGGAACGAAGTTACATCCCGAGCTGACGGAAAGCGACAAAAGAAATGTAGAAAAATAATAAGAAACTTATAGCTTGAAACCTGTTTAAATGCCGAAAAAGTTTAAATAGGCTCTTATAGAAGCGAAATCATCTTATAGAACTATAACAAAAAAATTATGTTTTCAGAAGAACTTGAAAAAATAGATTGGGAAGAAACCACCAAAACCATCTACTCCAAGACCGAAAGTGATGTGCTCCGCGCTCTTGGCAAGGAACATTGCGATGTGGACGACTTTATGGCGCTCATCTCCCCGCAGCAGCAAAATACCTGGAGCCGATGGCGCAACTAAGCAAAAAATATACCGAAGAACGTTTCGGCAAAACCATCTCCATGTTTATACCGCTGTATATCACCAACTCCTGCACCAATTCTTGTGTGTATTGTGGTTTCCATATCAGCAACCCGATGGCACGTACCATCCTCACCCCCGAACAGATTGAAGATGAATACAAAGCCATCAAGAAACTGGGGCCTTTTGAGAACCTGTTACTGGTGACCGGAGAGAATCCGGCAAAAGCCGGAGTCCCTTATCTGGCTAAAGCTTTGGACATCGCCAAAAAATATTTCAGCAATCTGAAGATAGAGGTAATGCCCCTCAAAGCCGAAGAATATGCCGAACTGAAAGAACACGGACTGAATGGAGTCATTTGCTTTCAGGAAACTTATAACAAAGCCCGTTATAATATATATCACCCACGCGGGATGAAATCCAAATTCGAGTGGCGGGTAAACGGCTTCGACCGCATGGGTCAGGCAGGAGTCCACTCCATTGGCATGGGAGTACTTATCGGACTGGAAGAATGGCGCACCGATGTGACCATGATGGCTTATCACTTACGCTATCTTCAGAAAAAGTATTGGAAAACCAAATACAGTGTCAACTTCCCCCGTATGCGTCCGGCAGAAAACGGTGGTTTCCAGCCGAATGTCATCATGAATGATCGTGAGTTGGCACAGCTCACTTTTGCCATGCGTATTTTCGATCACGATGTAGATATCTCCTACTCCACTCGTGAACCGGCACAAATCCGCGACAACATGGCAGGGCTAGGAGTGACTACCATGAGTGCTGAAAGCAAAACTGAACCGGGGGGATACTATACCTATCCGCAAGCTTTGGAACAATTCCATGTAAGTGATGAGCGTACAGCCGTAGAAGTAGAACACGCACTGAAATCATTAGGAAGGGAGCCGGTATGGAAAGACTGGGATGTTTCTTTTGACAAGTTCACGCCAATACGATAGATTTTACCCATATTTTTAAAGGAATGGGGCTGTATAAATAATACAAAGCTCCTTTTTTTCAAATTAACAACAAACAAAGTGGAAAGATATAACCGTCAAATTATTCTCCCTGAATTTGGGAGAAAAAGGACAACAACGGCTTCAGCAGGCCAAAGTGCTTATTGTCGGTGTAGGTGGTCTGGGATCTCCTGTTGCCTTGTACCTGACAGGAGCCGGAGTAGGTACCATCGGATTAATAGACGATGATGTGGTAAGTGTCAGCAACTTGCAACGTCAAGTACTTTATAGTGAAGCCGAGGTAGGCATGCCCAAAGCTATCCAAGCCAAGAAACGTCTTGAAGCCCTGAACCATGATGTACAAATCAATGCCTATCCCACAAGACTGACTAAAGAGAATGCGGATGAAATTATCCGTACCTACGACATCATTATAGATGGATGTGATAATTTCGCTACCCGCTATCTTATCAATGACATCTGTGTGAAATGGGGCAAAAGGTTTATGTATATGGTGCCATCCGTGCCTTCGAAGGTCAAGTATCCGTTTTCAATTACCAAGGAGGCCCCGATTACCGCCACTTTTCCCCGACGAAACAGAAATGCTATCCATGCCCCTATCCGCCCAAAGGAGTATTAGGTGTAACCCCCGGCATAATAGGTTGTGCCGAAGCTGCTGAAGTGTTGAAGATTATAGGTGAATATGGCGAAGTGTTAAGCGGCAAATTATGGACGATTAACGTAAAAACGATGGAAACCCATCTCATTTCCTTCTAGAGGAATCGAACCGACCCTATTCAAAAGACATTAATTCCTCAATTATGTGCCAACAGTCGAGGCATGACGACATCCGTCGTCCGGCATCGACCGGCACATGGATAGTTTGACTTTATCCTATAATATGTGGTACAAACTCGGACAAGTTATCTGTAACCTCCATACGATTTTCGCGAATACCGATGCCCGCAGCTTCTCCTCCTATAATCCAAGAACCAATAACTGGATATCTGCCACTGTACGCTGTCGGTTCCACATACTCCTGATATACATAAGCTCCAGTGTTATAATCACCCTCCGTTTCAGCTATACGTACATATTCCTCCCAATCCCGGATATCAACAACGCTTACATTATGACCTTCACGAGAGAAGACCGGTTTTTTACAAAACAATCCCGACCGAGGGCGCGACAAATAACAAGGAAGCACATAAGGAGAATCCGGAAACAACTCGTACAATGTGGCAAGGATCGCCTTATTGGACATCACCAATTTCCATATCGGCTCCAACCATTCCATTTCCGCTAGACATCCGTCAGGACTTTCGTCCACCATCCACTCCCACGGATAAAGTTTAAAGCACCGGTTCACTAGTTCACCTGCCGGATCAAAAAATCGTCCATTTTGCAAATCCAGCGCCTGCATATCCAATACTCGGGTAGAAAACCCAGCCTCCATCGCCGTACTTGCCAGATATTGCAACGTTCCTGTATCTTCATTATTCTCTAATGCACCAGCAAAATGAATCTCTCCTTTTTTGGGGAAAATATCTTTCCATGACTGCACCAATCCTTCATGAATACCATTAAACTGGTCGCATTCCGGAAAAACATCCTCTTTCCATTGCCATTGGATAACAGATGCTTCAAGCAAAGAAGTCGGTGTATCAGCATTGAACTCCAATATTTTCGGAGTACCATCCTTGGCTAATATAAAATCAAAACGACCATACAGACTTAACTCATCCGCATCCCAAGAAGCACGGATACGCTCACCAATCTCCTTCGGAATATTCAATGCACGCTCCATAAATTCCGGGTTATCTTCAATAATGAATTGAGCAGTCTCACAATACAGACGGTACGCCTCATTGGTTGCTTCCTCCAAACAGGCTGTTTCTTCAGCCGTAAAACGATAATACGCTTCCTCGCGCCAATAATCACCATGAAAATCAAAGCCCAGCGCTTCTATTTTCTCACGGTAGTCTGAACGTGGCGTAACAGGTATTCTTTTCATATCCGCTTCCTATTAACTATGAACACCGGATGAACGGCGTGTTTTCCCAAAAACACTTCCGCTCGATTTTGATTTTGTAGACGATTTTGCCCCCACATTCACTTTTGAAGGAGCATCCACTTTCATTCCGTTAGCATCTGTCCACGAATCAGATTTAGGATAATAATAATGTGTGGTAGAAAGTCCGTTGGCCATAGACGGCATTAATGCCCAACGCATTAGCATAGCGTTATAAATCCAACTGTTTCCCTGATGATCACGGTACTCTTCTTGATCTTTAGGATTCTCAGGCAATTCCGTTTTTTTGCGTACATCCGGCAAGTGCCATCAAACAAAATGCGGCTGCAAGAAATTGTTTTTTATTCATAATTCTATCTATTCGTCTTGTTTTATTAGCGCAAAGGTAGCAATAATCGGTGAGATATGGAAAAGTAGAGCAAAGTTATTGAGAAATAGGCTTTTTGAGAAAATAGCTTCTGTAACCGGATGACGGGAAAAGTCAAGTCTGAACCAAGTTAGGACTTCGCTACGTTACCGATTCGTTACCCTGCATAATTGGTGGTATCGGAGCTTAGGAAAAATAGCGAAATGCACTATTATATAGTGAGTTACTGACAACTCACGCAACAATTCCGGTAACGGATAATAATTGCGCCGTTCCTCTGCTATTTGCGTATCGACGAAGGACTCTTCACCAAGTAATTTTGAAACCAAAAAAGTTCAGAAAGATGAAGAGTACATTTTCAGTTATCTTCTACCTCAAACGGCAGGTAGTGAAAAAGGACGGTACAGTGCCCGTCATGGGACGTATCACGGTGGACGGAAGCCAGACACAATTCAGTTGCAAGTTGTCTGTCGATCCGAAGTTGTGGGACACCAAAGGCGGGCGTGTCACGGGCAGAAGCACGGCGGCACTCGAAACGAACCGCCTGCTCGACAAGATGCGCGTGCGCATCAACAAGCATTATCAGGAAATCATGGAACGTGACAACTATGTCACGGCAGAAAAGGTCAAGAACGCCTTTCTCGGACTTGAACACCGCTACCATACCTTGATGCAGGTGTTCAGCAGACACAACGAGGACTACGAGAAGCAGGTGGAGGCAGGCATGAAAGCCAAAGCCACGCTTTCCAAGTACAAGACGGTGTACAAGCACCTGCAAGAGTTTCTCAATATCCGCTATCATGTGAAGGACATCGCCTTGAAGGAGCTTACGCCCGCATTCATCTCCGACTTCGAGATGTTCCTCCGCACGGACAAGCATTGCTGTACCAATACCGTGTGGCTTTACGTATGCCCGCTCCGGACGATGGTGTTCATCGCCATCAACAACGAGTGGCTCACGCGCGACCCGTTCCGGGAGTACGAAATCAAAAAGGAGGAAACGACACGCAGCTTCCTGACGAAAGACGAAATACGGCAGTTGATGGAAGGGAAACTGAAGAACGCCAAGCAGGAACTTTACCGCGACCTCTACCTGTTTTGCGCATTCACGGGCTTGTCCTTCGCCGATATGCGCAATCTCACGGAGGAAAATATCCGAACCTACTTCGACGACCACGAGTGGATCAACATCAACCGTCAGAAAACGGGCATGGTTTCCAATATCCGTCTGCTTGACATCGCCAAACGGATTATCGACAAGTACCGGGGATTGTGTGAGGACGGAAGGATATTTCCCGTCCCCCACTACATGACCTGTCTGTACGAAATACGTGCCGTTGCCAAACGTTGCGGCATCACGAAGCATATCACGTGGCACCAGAGCCGTCACACGGCAACCACGACGGTGTTCCTCTCCAACGGCGTGCCCATTGAAACGGTGAGTTCCATGCTGGGGCACAAGAGCATAAAGACCACCCAGATCTATGCGAAGATAACCAAGGAGAAGCTCAACCAAGACATGGAGAACCTTACCGAAAAACTGAACACGATTGAGGAATTTGCAGGATGCAACATTTAAAAAGGACAGAAAGCCATGAAACGAGGAATCATTATCATAGAGAACAAGACGGTCAGCGTAACCGGTAACGAGGTATGGATGACCGCCACCGAAATCGCCGGGTTGTTCCATGCAGGCGTTCCGGCAGTGAACGCCGCCATCAAAGCCGTCCGCAAGTCGGACGTGCTGAACGACTACGAGGTATGCCGCTACATGCGGCTTGAAAACGGTTTGTATGCCGATGTGTATGCCCTTGAAATCATCATTCCCATCGCCTTCCGGCTGAACACCTACTGCACGCACGTGTTCCGCAGGTGGCTGGTGGAGAAGATTCTTGCCAAAGAAAAGCAGCAGGCATACGTGATGCTCATCCACAAGGCCAACGGGTATTGCTGAACACGCACGGACATTGACAATGCCGACAACAGAAAGAGGAAACGGACAGCTCCACGACCGGGGTTGTCCGTTTCCTCTTTGTGCATACAGCCGCCTTATCTCACCCTTTCAGCGGTTTTCTATAATTTGCTTCCAACACTTCGCGCAGTCCCGATTCCGGATAAAGCACCTTTCCTGCCAGCAGGATAAAAGGCAATATCCTGTTGTTGCGGTATTCCTGCAAGGTGCGGCGGCTCACGCGGAGCAGTTCCGCCACTTCCTTGTCCGTCAGGTATCGCTCCCCATCCAATGGCGGACGGTAACTTTCCAAAAAATCGGAGAGCCATTTGGATTCCTTCCGCATCTTTTGCAGCAATACGGCTACTGATTCACAATCCATCGTGATAACATTGTTGTCTTCGTTCATAATCATATCCGTTTTAAGTCAGACAAGGCTATCTGTCAGTGGGACAAATCGTACCGATAAGCGGGATGAGCCTTTTCACATCTTCCGGCTTGTAGTAAAAACGGAAGCCGATTTGCGAATAACCGATAAAGCCCCTGTCACGCAGTTTCTGCAACGTGCGTTGGCTGATTCTCAACTGCCCACAAACCTCTTCGCCCGTGAGCCACTTGCCGAGCCTTTTGGCATCCCCCATGAGCTGCAAGGCGGCGACCTTCTCCACGAAGGCATCCGTTTGTGCCACCATTTCCTCGAAGGTCTTTTTCTCGATAGATACTATTTCCATATACAAAACGATTTTTGAATTTGCCGCAAAGGTAACGGCACGGGCTGAAACGCCCATCGGTTTTGTCTGAATGGCAGCTTGTTGCGCCGATTGTCCGGGTTGCGGAGCCTTTTTCATAAAAATCTTACGTGAGTCACGTAGTGAGTTGTTAAAGCCGCCCTTTTCCATTGCCGAACTTTGCCGCAGAAACAATAAAACAAGCGCATATATGAAAGTGATAACGATTGAAAGTTCCGCATACCGGACTATGCTGGAACAGATAGCGGAGATAGCAGGATATGTCCGCGAAGCGAAAGAAGAGCGACGGCGGAAGGAGGCGGAAACGAAAGACCGCCTGCTCAATACGGCACAAGCCGCCGAACTGCTGAACGTGAGTACCCGTACCCTGCAACGGATGAGGGACGACCATCGCATAGAATATGTGATAGTACGCGGCACTTGCCGCTACCGCCTCTCCGAAGTGCAAAGACTGTTGGAAACAAATACCATCAGGAACAAGGAAGAAACAGTGGAAGCCATGCTGCACAACTATTCGCTACGCACGGGAAGCAAGAAAACCGACAAAGGAAGGAGGAAATGATATATGGAACAGCTTACCCGCAACAGTTTCGAGGGATGGATGCAGAAAATCCTCGAACGCCTCGACCGTCAGGACGAGCTGCTGCTGGCTATGAAGGCGCAGGGGCAACAACCGCCGTCCCTGTCCGAAGGCATCCGCCTTTTCGACAATCAGGACCTGTGCATGCTCCTCCAGATCAGCAAGCGCACCCTGCAACGCTACCGCAGTGAGGGCGCACTCTCCTACAAGACCTTGGGCAAGAAAACCTATTACAGCGAAACGGACGTGTTGGACTTCCTTTCCAAACATGTGAAGGACTTCCGGCAGAACGACATCGAGTTCTACAAGGCACGCATCCGCAATATGTTCAATAAATAACCAATTAAAATTTAATCAGATGGCAAAGAAAAAAGACGAAAAGGACGTGCTGATTGTCCGTGACGAGAAGACGGGCGAGATCAGCGTGGTAGCCGGACTGAATGCGGACGGCACGCCCAAGCGCACCCCCGCCAAGGCGGAGAACGCGCAGAGTTTCCTGCAATTCGACCGGCACGGAGACGTGCTGGACAACTTCTTCAGGAACTTCTTCCGCCAGTGCAAGGAACCCAGCCGCTTCGGTTTCTACCGGGTTGCGGCAGAGCAGGCCGACAATCTGCTGGAAGTGATGAAGGAGCTGCTGAAGAACCCCGAAGCCTACAGTGAACTGCTTGCACCCCACAAGGTGGACACTTCCGGCTACGAGCAGGAAGTGCAGAAAGTGCAGGAGGAACAGCAACAGCAAAAACAAGAAGAACAACAACCCGATCAGGAAAATAAAGAAAATCAGGAAGAACCTAAAAATCAAGAAGAAATGGAACAGAAACAAGAACAGAATCAGGAAGCCCCGCAGCAGACGCAGGGCAGACAGGGCTACCAGCCCATCGACGAGAACAGAATCAACTGGCAGGAGCTGGAAGAGCGTTGGGGCGTGAAACGCGACGAGCTTGAAAAGTCCGGCGACCTTCAGAAGATGCTCAACTACGGTAAATCAGACTTGGTGAAGGTCATGCCCAATTTCGGCGGCGAGGCATTCGAGCTGGACGCCCGCCTCTCCTTCAGAAAGGACGGCGAGGGCAATGTCAGCCTTGTGCCGCACTTCATCCGCAAGGAGCAGAAACTGGAAGAGTACAAGGAACACAAGTTCTCCGACGAGGACCGCAAGAACCTCCGCGAGACGGGCAACCTCGGCAGGGTCGTGGACCTCGTGGACAGGGAAACGGGCGAGATTATCCCCTCATTTGTCAGCATCGACCGCAAGACGAACGAGATTACGGATGTGCCGGCAAGCAAGGTGCGCATACCGGAGCGCATCGGCAACACGGAAATTACCAAGCAGGAGCAGGACATGCTCCGCGCCGGACTGCCCGTGCGCGACAAGCTCATCGAGCGCAACGACGGCAGGAAGTTCGTCACCACCCTGCAAGTGAACGTGGAACAGCGCGGTGTGGAGTTCGTGCCGGGCACAGGCAGGTCGCCACGTACCGCACAGACGCAGGAAGCCAAGGAGAATCCCACCCAAGCACAAGCACAAGCGCAAGGTACGGAAAATGCCGTCGGCACGAACAAGGAGCAACGCCGTAACACATGGACCAACGAGGACGGCAGCATCCGCCCCATCAGCAAATGGAGCAATGTCAGTTTTACCGACCAGCAGAAAGCCGACTATGTGGCGGGCAAGGCCGTGAAGCTGGAGAACGTGACCGACAAGCAGGGCTTCCATGCCACGATGTATATCAAGTTCAACCCGGAGAAGGGACGCCCGTACCGCTACGACACCAATCCCGACAACGCGCAGCAGGTCGCCCCAAGCAACGAGAGCCGCACGCAGGTGGCCGTGAACAACGAGGGCAAGACCAACGAGGCGACCAAGAACCTGAATGAGCCGTTGCAGAAAGGACAGACCGCCCCGAAAGACAATAACCAGCAACGGCAGCAGGAAAATCAACAAAAAAGGACGGGCAAGGGCATGAAGATGTAATATCCCCAAGCCCGCCACTAAATCCAAAAAATCCGAAGTAAGAAAAAAACAATCAAACAACAAGAAAAATGAAGACAATCATTGCAGAAAAGCCCAGTGTGGCACGTGAAATCGCCCGCATCGTGGGCGCGACAAAGAGAGAGGAAGGATATTTCGAGGGAGGCGGCTATGCCGTGACATGGGCATTCGGGCATCTTGTCCAGCTCGCCATGCCCGACGGCTACGGCATACGTGGCTTTGTCCGTGACAACCTGCCCGTCATCCCCGAAACCTTCACGCTCATCCCCCGTCAGACCAAGACGGAGAAGGGCTACAAGCCCGACAGCGGCGTGACGGCGCAAATCAAGGTCATCGCCCGCCTTTTCAACGGAAGCGAGCAGATCATCGTGGCGACCGATGCCGGGCGCGAAGGAGAGCTTATCTTCCGATTCCTCTACCACTATATCGGATGTTCCACCCCGTTCGTCCGCCTCTGGATAAGTTCGCTTACCGACAAGGCCATCCGTGAAGGACTGCGTAACCTCGAAAACGGAAGCAAGTATGACAACCTCTATCTTGCCGCCAAAGCACGGAGCGAATCTGACTGGCTCGTGGGCATCAACGGCACGCAGGCACTCACCATCGCCGCCGGACACGGCACATATTCCGTCGGACGTGTGCAGACCCCCACATTGGGAATGGTGTGTGAACGTTATTGGGAAAACTGCCGTTTCACGCCCGAAGCCTTCTGGCAGCTCCATTTTGCCGTGGACGGCAGTAGTGACGGGACAGTGAAATTCTCCTCGTCCGAGAAATGGAAAGAGAAAGAACCGGCAACGGCACTATATAATAAAGTAAGAGAAGAAGGCACAGCCACCGTCACAAAAGTAGAGCGCAAGGAAAAGACGGAAGAAACTCCACTCCTGTTCGACCTGACCACACTCCAGAAAGAGGCCAACGCCAAGCATGGCTTCACGGCGGAGCAGACGCTTGGAATCGCACAGAAGCTCTACGAGAAGAAACTCGTCACCTATCCGAGAACGGGAAGCCGCTACATCCCCGAAGATGTATTCTCCGAAATACCCAAGTTGCTTGCCTTTATCGGCAACCTGCCCGAATGGAAAGGCAAGGTGCAGGCGAAAGCCGGGGCCACACGCCGCAGTGTGGACAACGGCAAAGTGACCGACCACCATGCCCTGCTTGTTACGGGCGAGAAGCCGCTGTTCCTCTCCAAAGAGGACAACACCGTCTATCAGATGATAGCCGGACGCATGATAGAGGCTTTCTCGGAGAAATGTGTCAAGGACACCACTACTGTTACAGCGGAGTGTGCCGGAGCGGAGTTCACGGTAAAAGGCAGTGTCATCAGGCAAGCCGGATGGCGTGCGGTCTATGGCGAGGAGGACAAGGAGGAAATCTCCATCCCCAACTGGCAGGAAGGCGACACGCTGACACTGAAAGGCTGCTCCATCACGGAGGGAAAGACCAAGCCGAAGCCGTTGCATACCGAAGCAACCCTGCTCTCGGCTATGGAAACCGCCGGAAAGGAGGTTGAGGACGATGCGCTCCGTCAGGCATTGAAGGATTGCGGCATCGGCACGCCCGCCACCCGTGCGGCGATTATCGAAACACTCTTCAAGCGAGGCTACATGGAACGCTGCAAGAAGTCACTTGTGCCCACCGAGAAAGGGCTTGCCCTCTACTCGGTAGTGAAAACAATGCGCATTGCCGATGTCGCCCTGACAGGTGAATGGGAAAAGGAACTGGCACGTATCGAGCGCGGGGAACTGCCGCCGACACCTTCCGCAAGGAGATAGAGGCGTACACAAAGGAGATTACCTCCGAACTGCTCTCGTGCGACAAACTCTTCGCCCATAAGGATTCCGGCTGCAAGTGGCCCCAAGTGCGGAACGGGAACGATGCAGTTCTACGGCAAGGTGGTACGCTGTGACAATGCGGAGTGCGGACTGCCCGTGTTCCGTCTGAAGGCAAACCGTACCCTCTCCGATGAGGAAATCAAAGACCTGCTTACCGAAGGGCACACGAAATTGCTCAAAGGCTTCAAGAGCAAGCAAGGCAAGAGTTTCGATGCCATCGTTGCCTTTGACGGGGAGTTCAACACGACTTTTGTGTTCCCTGAAAAGAAAACAACAAAGAAATTTTCAGGACGGAAGAAATAGTGCTAACTTTTTATAAGTCAGGTTGCATCCGGGCAATAGAAATAAACGGGTTTATTTCGTATTGTCTTCGATTTGAATAAAATCCTCACGCTCACAAATGTAAATATGATTTTCATTTGTTTCGCTTAATCGGATTTTTGCGCTAACTTTGCCACTGGTTCAGAGTAATGGATTGTTCTTCGATACCGGATTACACTCATACTTTGGATTTAGTGGTGGCACTCGGAGGGATACCGGGTGCCTTTTTTCTTCCTTCCTCAAATATGATTATCCCATTCATTCATCCATTAAATTCCAAAGTAATGAACAACAAGGAGAAAAACGAGGTTCAGACCGACCTTTTCCTATTACGGTCTGTACCTGCTGGACTACCTCCGCAACAACCGGTTTGAACAGGCAACCGATACCGCCTTTATCCGTGAGCGTGCCGACCGCGCCGCCGAAACGTATGAGCGGGCACGGCTTGACGGCTATCCCACCGAGGGTGCACAGGAACTGGCAATGAACATCCTGCTGCGCGGGCTTCACTACTCCAAGCATGCCATCCTCCGCGAAGTCGTGGAAAGCGAGTTTGCCGATGATGTGCCGGAGGATAAGCAGGATGGCTTCATTGCCGGACTGCTTCCGCTCGTGGATGCGGTGTTCTCCATTTACGACCTCTCGGACGACAACTTCGCCCTGTCGCCCGACTACGACCTGCTGCGCACGGAGCTGACGGGAGCCATCGTACTTTACATCGAAGAGTATGGCGTTTAACCGCAAGCAGAGATTACGGGACAACATCGAGGCGATACGGACGGCATTCATCCTTGACAGGGAACAGCGTACCCCCACCGCACGCGAAAGGCTGCTGCTGGAGCGTTACTGCGGCTTCGGAGGGCTGAAGTGCATACTGAACCCCGCCAAGGAACTGACGGATGCCGTCCATTGGGCGAAATCCGACCTCGAACTGTTTGCCCCTACGGTGGAGCTGCACAGACTGGTGCGGGAGAACTGCCGTGACGAAATGGAATACAAGCGGTACATGGACGCGATGAAGCAGTCCGTACTGACCGCCTTCTACACTCCGCCGGAAATAACCGATGCGATTGCCGACGTGCTGCACGGGCACGGCATACGCCCCGACCGTGTGCTTGAACCCTCGGCAGGCGTGGGCGCATTCGTGGATGCGGTGCTGGGCTACAAGCCAGATGCCGATATAATGGCATTTGAAAAAGACCTGATGACGGGCAGGATTCTGAAACACCTGCATCCCGATCAGAAAGTGCGGGTGCAGGGATTCGAGAAGATAGAGAAGCCCTTCACGGACTATTTTGACTTGGCAATCTCCAACATCCCGTTTGGCGATGTGGCGGTGTTCGACCCGGAGTTTACGGGCAGCCACGACCCTGCAAGGCGTTCCGCCGCGAAGACGATACACAACTATTTCTTCCTTAAAAGCCTCGACACGGTGCGTGAGGGCGGCATTGTGGCGTTCATCACCTCGCAAGGTGTGCTGGATGCCCCGTCCAATGCGCCCATACGCAAGTATATGATGAAACATGCCAATCCGGTGGGTGTCGCACGCCTGCCGAACAACCTCTTCACGGACAACGCGGGTACGGAGGTGGGCAGCGACCTGATCATCCTGCAAAAGAACAGCGGAAAGAAACGGGAACTGTATGATTATGAGGAAATGTTCATACAGACAGGGAAGACCCCGATCGGCAGTTTCGAGAACGGATATGTCGGCAGCATCGGCATGATTCCCCATTCCGACCTGATAAGAAGTACAGACCCTTACGGAAAACCTGCCTATAAAATCATGCACCGGGGCGACATTGAACAGATGGCGGAGGACTTGCGGGAGCATTTAAGCATTGAAATGCTAAAGTTTGACAAGAAACTGTATGACAGGCACAGTCTTCATCCTGCGCAAAGTAAAAGCACGGAAGGTGAAATTGTCTCCACTCCCGAAATACAGCCGCATATTGAGAATGTAACGAACTCCGAAACGGTGGCAAAACCGGAAGAAGTAACGCCACAGTCCACAGACGAAAAGCCGGAAATAGAGCCACACCGCCCGATGAAGCATTCGGACGGTGTGCAGCTCTCCCTGCTTGACCTTTGGGGAATGACCGAAGAAGTCAGCAAGGAGGAAACTTCCAAGAAGAAAAAGGCAGCGAAAAAGGAAAGTGCCGCAAAGCGTACCGCGTCCAAACCGAAAGTGCAGGTTACACCGAAGGTTACGAATATACCTCCGCATACCACCTCTGTTTCTCCGGCTGAAAAGAAAACAGACGAGAAAAAGGAAGTGGAGGAAGCGGATAAGCAAAGCGATCCAGACGACATCTATGCTTCCATTAACTGGGAAGACAATCCGCCCATCAACGGTTTCTATGAAATGATGATGGATATGACACCTGAAAAGCGCAAGGCTCTTCGGCAAGTGGCGGAACGGCACAGGCAGGAACAACCGAAAGCACCCACCGTACAACAGGCGGAACACGATACGGAGGTGAAAAAGCAGGAGGAAGTCTTGGATATGAAACCGCGTCCCTATCACCGCACGCCTGAAATGCACCTGCGTGAAGGGTCGCTGGTGGCAAACAGGGCACGCGACATCGGGTATCTGAAAGACATCACTCCCTACGGTGCGACATTCCAGCCGCTCGGACTGACCGGTTATCAGAAAGAAAAGGCACTGCTGTATGTATCAGTCCGTGACGCATACGAGAGGCTGTACCGCTATGAATCGAACAGACACGAGGCAAATCCCCAGTGGCGTGAACACCTGAACACCTGCTACGATGAATTTGTCATGCGCTACGGCAACCTGAATGCCAAGCAGAATGTGAAACTGGTGATGATGGATGCCGGCGGACGCGATGTCCTTTCGCTGGAACGTGCGGAGGGCGGCAGGTTTGTGAAGGCGGACATCTTTGAACGCCCCGTATCCTTCGGGGTGGAGTCCGCCGTGAATGCCGGGACACCGGAGGAAGCGCTTGCCGCATCACTCAACCGGTTCGGAACGGTCGATCTCGATTATATGAGGGAGATAACCGACGGCACGGAGGAGGAACTGCTCCAAGCCCTGAAAGGGCGCATCTTCTACAACCCGCTCGTAACCGGTTACGAAATCAAGGACAGGTTCATCGCCGGGAACGTGATAGAGAAGGCAGAACGAATCGAAAATTGGATAAATGACAATCCCGAAAATGAACATATGCCTAAAGTGAAGGAGGCACTGGAGGCATTGAGGGAAGCCGAACCGCAGCGGATTGAGTTTGAAGACCTCGACTTCAACTTCGGTGAACGCTGGATTCCCACGGGCGTGTACGCCTCGTATATGAGCCACCTGTTTGAAACGGACGTGAGAATCGCCTATTCCGCCAGCATGGACGAGTTCTCGGTGGCTTGCGGCTACCGTACCATGAAAATCACGGACGAGTTTCTGGTAAAGGGCTATTACCGCCACTACGACGGTATGCACCTGCTGAAGCACGCCCTGCACAACACCTGCCCCGACATGATGAAGTCCATCGGCAAGGACGAACACGGCAACGACATCAAGGTGCGCGACAGCGAGGGCATACAGCTTGCCAACGCCAAGATTGACGAAATCCGGGGTGGGTTCTCCGAATGGCTGGAAGAGCAGTCTCCGCAGTTCAAGGAGAGGCTCGTGACGATGTATAACCGCAAGTTCAACTGTTTCGTGCGCCCGAAGTATGACGGAAGCCACCAGAGCTTCCCCGACCTCAATCTGAAAGGGTTGGCAAGCCGGGGAATCAAGAGCATATATCCCTCGCAAAAGGACTGCGTATGGATGCTGAAGCAGAACGGAGGCGGGATCTGTGACCATGAGGTTCTGCGCCCATAAGGGCATATAGTAAATGTAGGCTTAGCAACCTACCCGGCAAGGGTTTTCAACGCCGGTCATTAGCCAACTTATCCACTTAGCCGAAAGGCGGTGGGGAGTGTCGCATGTTGGAAAC
>ENA-OPZZ01000711-OPZZ01000711.1-human-gut-metagenome-genome-assembly--contig:-NODE-711-length-24565-cov-3.436574_pt1 | contig 24565 bp, 26 predicted proteins | sample MGYA00242487_ERZ504511 | MGnify/ENA primary metagenome ERZ504511 (study PRJEB26092, sample SAMD00036241) | human gut metagenome | host: Homo sapiens | study: EMG produced TPA metagenomics assembly of... | reverse complement strand
GATTGCTTCTTGGGCAGATGCAGTGTATCGTGTAGTCTGCGGTATCGGAACAAAAATCAAATGATGCAGCATCCTGGCGGATGGCAGAGGTGCACAGAAGAACCGGGCATTGCGATGCATGGTGTGCATCACTGTGAGCAGTGGACAGCAAACAGAAAAAGGGAACGATATAATATGGATATTTATCTGATACGACACGGAAAAACAAAAGGAAAATCTGGAAGGGCGATATATCGGGACAACGGACGAACCGCTCTGCGAAGAAGGAAAGCAAAGTCTTATGCAGATGGCAGATGCGAAAAAGTAATCCGGCAGTGGAGGCACTTTTTTGTAAGTCCGATGCTGCGGTGCAGGGAAAAGTGCGAAGATCCTGTTTCCAAAGCAGTCTATTTCTGTGGTTTCAGATCTGCGGGAATGCGATTTCGGCAGATATGAAAACAAAAATTTTCAGGAATTATCCGGTGATGCGGATTATCAAAGATGGCTTGACAGCAACGGGACACTGCCGTTTCCGGCGGGCGAAGAGCAGAGCCATTTCCGGAAACGCTGTGTGGAAGCTTTTAAAACGATTGTGGCGGAACTTTTGGAGCAAAAGAAATATTCTGCGGCGATCGTCGTCCATGGCGGAACAATTATGAGTATTCTGGAAGCACTGGCGGAAGAAAAAAAGGCATTTTATGACTGGCAGGTTGAAATGCGATGGGATATCATCTGTATATATCAGATGAGACATGGAAAAAAAGACAGAGACTAACCGTTCTGGAAAAAATCACGTAACGGTTTGGAATATAAAACAGAACAACAGAGGGGAAAATATGATCGCGTATATCAAAGGGGAACTTGTGGAGACACTTCCGGGAAGTGTGATTTTGGATGTCCATGGAATCGGATATCGTATTTATATATCGGGAAGAGAGTCGGAGCAGCTGACGAAAATGGGCAGTCAGGTGAGGCTTCACACTTATTTTCACGTAAAAGAGGATGCGATGCAGCTCTATGGATTTCAGCACAAGGATGATCTGGAAGTTTTTTCACTGCTGCTTGGTGTCAGCGGGATCGGACCGAAGGCGGCACTTGGGATCCTGACTGCATTTTCAGCAGATGATTTGAGATTTGCCGTTTTGTCGGAAGATGCAAAAACCATCGCCAAAGCACCGGGGATCGGTGTGAAGACGGCGAAAAAAATGATCCTGGAACTGAAAGACAAGTTGGATCTGGAGGATGCATTTGAGAAGAAGCTTCTGCATGAACAGGAAGCAGAAGAGACGCTTCCGGATGCAAGAGGAGAAGCAGTGGAAGCCCTGACAGCTCTCGGCTACAGTCCGGCGGATGCTCTGCGTGCCGTGCAGAAGGTGGAGCCGGGAGATGATATGGACACCGAGGCAATACTGAAAGCAGCACTGAAAAGAATGATCTGATCTGAAATTGGAATGATGCCGGGGTTAAAAGTCTGAAATCGCAGGGCATCTTCTGACTTTAAGATCTTAGAATAAATAAAAAGAGGAAAAAAATGGCAAAGCGAATTATCACAACGGATATTCTGGAGGAAGATGTATCTTCTGAAAAAAATCTGCGACCGCAGACATTAGAACAGTATATTGGACAGGAAAAAGCAAAAGAAAATTTAAAAGTTATATCGAAGCGGCGAAGCAGAGAGGCGATACGCTGGATCATGTCCTTTTCTATGGACCTCCGGGACTTGGAAAGACGACGCTTGCCGGTATCATTGCCAATGAGATGGGGGTAAATATCAAGATCACCTCGGGACCGGCGATCGAAAAACCGGGGGAGATGGCGGCAATCCTTAATAATCTGCAGGAGGGCGATGTGCTTTTCGTAGATGAGATCCACCGTCTGAACCGTCAGGTGGAGGAGGTACTCTATCCGGCCATGGAAGACTATGCGATCGACATTGTGATCGGAAAAGGAGCTTCCGCCAGATCGATCCGCCTGGATCTGCCGAAATTTACACTGGTCGGGGCAACGACAAGGGCAGGCCTTCTGACGGCACCTTTGCGGGATCGTTTCGGAGTGGTACATCACCTGGAATTTTATACAGAAAAAGAGCTGCAGACGATCATCATGCGGTCGGCGGATGTACTGAATGTGGAGATCGATCCGCAGGGAGCCGCCGAGCTTGCCAAACGTTCCAGGGGAACGCCAAGGCTTGCAAACCGTCTTTTGAAACGTGTCCGCGATTTTGCACAGGTGCGTTACGATGGAAAGATCACAGGAGAAGTAGCATCCTTCGCCTTGGATCTTCTGGAGGTGGATTCCTGTGGACTTGATCAGACGGACCGCCGGATCCTCTATACGATGACAGAGAAATTTATGGGCCGTCCGGTCGGGCTGGATACTCTGGCAGCGGCGATCGGTGAGGATGCCGGAACGATCGAAGAAGTTTATGAGCCGTTTCTGATCAAAAACGGGTTTATCATGCGTACACCGAGGGGAAGAGTGGTCACAGATCTTACGTATCAGCACCTTGGAATTGAAAAAGAAGAAACGAAATGAAAAAGATTTGTAATATTCTCTTGTAAATAATTGCGATATGAGGTTATAATAGGGAAAGATCATGCGTCAAGTAATTACCGAAAGAGAGGAAGTACACAGGATGTCATCCAAAAACAAAACGGAAGTACTCATTGATGGGAAGATTTATACCCTGAGTGGATATGAGAGTGAAGAGTATCTGCAGCGGGTTGCCACATATATCAATAACAAACTGGCAGAATTAAAAAAACTGGATGGTTACGCAAGACTGTCCCAGGAGTTGAAAAGCATCCTGCTGGAGTTGAATGTTGCAGATGATTATTTTAAAGCCAAGAATCAGGTGGAGATGGTCGAAGAAGAGTTGGCACAGAAAGATCAGGAACTGTACGATTTGAAACATGAACTGATCTCCACTCAGATCAAGCTGGAAGATGCAGCAAAAGAGCTGGAAGCTTTAAAAGAACAGACAACAGAGTACCAGAAGCAGATTGTAAAACTGGAGACAGAGTTGGGCAAGTAATACAGACAGAGGTTGGAACGACACAAAGAGCCGGAGAAAAGGCAGTTCGGCATTGCGTCTGCCAACCTTTTTAAGTTTACATGAAAACAGGTGGCTTTTGCCATGAAAAGTACAGGAGGGATTTTGTGGAAACAGAAGTTCTGGCACCGGCAGGTTCGATCGAAGGATTAAAAGCTGCATTGTATGCAGGTGCAGATGCAGTCTATACAGGAGGCAGAATGTTTGGTGCGAGGGCGTATGCAAACAATCTGTCTGATGAGGAGTTGTCAGAATGCATCGATTACTGTCATCTGCACAATAAAAAATTATATCTGACAACCAATACGCTAATGAAACAGTCGGAGATTTATCAACTGGCAGACTGGCTGGTGCCGTTTTATGAGCAGGGTCTGGATGCCGTGATCGTGCAGGATTTCGGGGCATTTGCTTTTTTGAAAAGAGAATTTCCCAATCTGGATCTTCATGCCAGCACACAGATGTCGGTCCATTCCGTGCAAAGTGCAGCTTTATTGGAAAAACTGGGAGCATCCAGAGTTGTTCCGGCAAGAGAGATCAGCCTGGAGGAGATCGCAGCGATCCGGCAGAATACTTCTCTGGAAATCGAATGTTTTGTGCACGGGGCACTTTGTTACTGTTATTCCGGTCAGTGTCTGATGAGCAGTATGATCGGAGGACGCAGCGGGAACCGTGGACGCTGTGCACAGCCGTGCAGACTTCCTTATGTATATGAAGGAAAAGAGCAGTTCTGGCTAAGTCCGAAAGACATCTGTACTTTGCAGATTTTGCCAGAGGTTCTGGAAGCGGGTGTGGATTCTCTGAAGATCGAAGGCAGGATGAAGCGAACGGAGTATGCAGCAGGTGTGGCAGCCATGTACCGCAAATATGTGGATCTTTACCGTAAAAAAGGAAAAGAAGGATATCATGTGGAGAAAAAAGATATCCAGGATTTGATGGATCTGTATAACCGGGGCGGTTTTTCCACAGGATATTATCAGAGATACCATGGTGTGTCGATGATGTCCATGAAGCGGCAGAATCACTACGGGACAGAAGGTGCCATGCTTCTGGAACAGAGAAAAGGCGGACAGCTTACTTTTAAAGCACTGGAAAATCTGCAAAAAGGTGATATGCTGGAGTCCGCAACGGTAGCGGAAGATGTGAAAAAAGGCAGGATCTTTTCCATGAAAGTCCGCGATGCGGGCAGACTGCAGAAGGGAGGCATCTGGAATCGCACGTACAATGCAAAACTGATGGAAGGACTGAAAGAGAAGTATATCGGGAAGATCCTCTATGAAAAAATTAAGGGCAAGTTAATGATTTTTAAAGGGAAACCTGCTATACTGACGGTGACATATGACGGGCCGGAAGGCAGGATCACGGCCTCCCAGAGCGGAGCGATTGTACAGGCGGCACAGAAACAGCCGATTGCGGAGGAACGTGTAAGAAAACAGATGATGCGTACCGGAAATTCGCCGTATCTGTTTGAACATCTTCAGGTTATGATGGATGAGGAGTGTTTTCTTCCGATGCAGAGTTTCAATGAACTTCGACGGGGGGCTCTGGAAGCATTACAGGAAAAACAGCTGCAGGCTTATCAGAGAAAATCTGACAAATCCGGGAAAACAGGAGAAAACAGCCCGGAGATGGAAAAAGTGGAAGCAGAAAAATCTGCCAATGACGGGAACCAAGAAGAGAAAGCAAAGCTTTCTGTATCGATCGAACGGGCAGACCTGTTTGAAGAAATGCTGCAAATAGAAGGCGTCAAAAGGATTTATCTTGACAGCAAATGCTTTCTGGATTTCCGGATGTGTGAACAGATTCCGTCGATGGCACAGAGATGCCAGGGGAAGAAAAAGGAGCTCTGGTACATTTTTCCGTCTCTGTTCCGGACAAAAGATCAGGAACTGTGGGATCAGCAGATGAAGCAGTATATGACCTGTTTTGACGGAATGATGGTCAAAAATCCGGAGCAGATCGCATATCTGGAGCAGATCGGATATGACGGAACCTGGGCAGCAGATTACAATGTTTATGCTTATAATAAAGAAGCGAAAGCGTTTTTAAGAAATCTGGGCTGCAGTTTTTTTAGTCTGCCCTGCAGAGCTTACGTTCAAAGAATTTGAAAGAGCGTGACTGCGATGGCGATGAAATGCTGGTCTACGGAAGGATTCCGGTCATGACAAGCACACAGTGTCTGAAAAAAAGTGCCGGACACTGTCAGAAAACGCCGGATCTTTTTAAGGTACGTGATCGCAAGGGAAAAGAATTTCCGGTGAAAAACTGTTGCAGTTACTGTTATAATGTGATTTACAATTCTGTTCCGGTTTCGCTGCACGGATGGAGCGAAGAGGTGCGAAAATGCAGCCCGGCATCTGTACGGCTGGCGTTTACGACAGAAAGCAACAAAGAAGCGGCGGCAGTCGCAAAGCGATTTGTGAAAGAATATCTTTGGGGAGAAGAACTGGGAGAGCCGGGATATGAATTTACAAGAGGACACTACAAACGAGGAGTGGAGTAGGTGAAACGGTGGATAAACTGATCATAGAATTTTCAAAATATGTTCTGATCACTTTGATGGTGATCTATACGCTGCAAAGTATTCTGATCTTTGCTAAGCGGAGCGAGGAAGCGAGAGAATTCCTCTTTATCAGACAGAATGTGGTGATGTTCTGTCTCCATTTTGTGGCTTTTATGGTACTGTACCTTCAGATGAACCAGTCCCAGATCCTGTTTTTTTACGGGGAACAGGCATTGTATCTGGCAGCGACACTGATCTTTTTCAGGCATCTGTATCCGAAAGCTTCCAAACTTGCGATCAATAACATGTGTATGCTGATCACGATCGGTTTTATTATGGTTACAAGACTGTCTTATGATCAGTCGGTCAAACAGTTTCAGATCTGTGTGATCGGAACGGTGATCGCTCTGATCGTGCCGTGGCTGATCAGCAAGCTGAAATTTATCACGAAATTTGCTGTGGTCTATGCTATCCTTGGCATCGGACTTCTGGTAGCGGTTGCGGTCATGGCAACAGTGACAAATGGTGCAAAGCTGTCACTGACGATTGCCGGCATTACCCTGCAGCCATCGGAGTTTGTCAAGATTATTTATGTATTCTGCATTGCCGGAATGTTATCAAAATCGACCGAATTTTCGCAGATTGTCAAAACTACCATTCTGGCGGCTGTCCATGTGCTGATCCTTGTGATCTCCACAGATCTTGGAAGTGCACTGATCTATTTTATGACCTATCTGATCATGCTTTATGTGGCAACGCGTGACTGGAAATGGCTGGCTCTTGGATTCGGAGCGTTTGTGGTGGCAGCCGTGGCAGCGTATTTCCTGTTTGCCCATGTCCGTGTCCGCGTGGAGATCTGGAAAGATCCATTCAGTGTTTACGAAGGAAGCGGTTATCAGGTGGCACAGGCACTGTTTGCGATCGCGGCCGGCGGTTGGTTCGGTACCGGTCTGTATCAGGGATCACCGACCGAGATCCCTTATGTGGATCAGGACTTTATGTTTGCGGCGATCGCCGAAGAGATGGGAAGTATTTTCTGCATTTGCACGATTCTGATCTGTATGAGCTGCTTTATCATGTTTGTTAATATCGCAATGAAAATGACGAAGAATTTTTACCGTTATGTGGCACTTGGACTTGCCTGCACGTATGCGATCCAGGTATTTTTAACGATCGGCGGTTCCATGAAGATGATCCCGATGACCGGTGTCACGCTTCCGTTTGTCAGCTCCGGAGGAAGTTCCATGCTCAAGTACACTGATCATGTTCTCTGTGATCCAGGGACTCTATATACTAAAGAAAAGACGAGGATGATTCATTTGAAGATGAAGAATATTATGAAGAGCCGCAAAACTACCGACAGTACTAGGCGAAAAGGAAGAGATGCACAGGCTGATCCGGATGAGGATTATCTGGATCAGGATTATGATGACTATGATAACGAGGAAGAAGAACGCATCCGCCGTATCAAGAACAAGGTGCTGGTTCGTGTCAGTTATCTGATGGTAGCGTTGTTTCTCTCAATGGCAGGTTATCTGATCTATTTTAATGTGGTGCTGCGGGATGATATTAATAATAACCAGTACAATACAAAACAGTCTGCTTACCAGGAACAGATCATCCGAGGCAATATTTATTCTGCGGACGGCAACGTCCTGGCACAGACAGACATTGCAGAAGACGGGACAGAGAGCAGAAGCTATCCGTACAGCAATCTGTTTGCACATATTGTCGGTTATGCAACAAATGGTAAGTCCGGTATCGAGTCGGTCCATAATTATGATCTGCTGAGCAGTCATGCCTCCATCCTGGATCAGATCCGGAAAGAAAAGCTGGATACCAAAGTACAGGGGGACAGCCTTGTGCTGACACTGAACACACAGCTGCAGCAGGTATGTTATGATGCACTTGGTGACAACAAAGGTGCGATCGTGGTGCTGGAGCCGTCCACCGGAAAGGTACTGGCGATGGTTTCCAAACCGGATTTTGATCCGAATACGATCGAGCAGGACTGGGATGCACTGATTAATGACGACAGCAACAGTTCCCTTTTTAACCGTGCACTGCAGGGACAGTATCCGCCGGGATCTACCTTTAAGATCCTCACAACGCTGGAATATATCCGGGAACATCCGGATGATTACCAGAATTTCAACTATACCTGTAACGGAAGCATTTCCCAAAGAAGATGTGCGGATCACCTGCTACGAAGGAGAAGTCCATGGATATGAAAATCTGGAGCAGGCATTTGTCCACTCCTGCAACGGTGCCTTTGCACAGATCGGTATGGAAGTGAACAATGATTCATACCGGAAACTCTGCGAGTCGTTCCTCTTTAACAAAGATCTGCCGATCGATCTTCCGTCCAGCCAGAGCCTTTTCCGTCTGTCATCCAATGCCTCCTACGGAGAAGAGATGATGACTGCGATTGGACAGGGAGAGACGGTCGTGTCACCGTTTGAGATGGCACTCGTGGCTGCAACCGTGGCAAACGGCGGCACTATGATGAATCCATACTACATCGATCACATCGAAACGTATGACGGAGACATTGTAAAGCAGTATGCACCGGTCAAATACAAAGAACTGATGTCAGAAGAAGAAGTCGATATCCTGTCCGGATTTATGAAGGAAGTAGTCACCGACGGAACGGCAAGAAAGATTTCCGGGGAAGAATATACGGCGGCAGGGAAGACCGGATCTGCAGAATACGGCAGCGAAGGAGGAGCAGAAGGAACTCACTCCTGGTTTGTAGGTTATCTGGATGCGGAAAATCCAAAACTGGCGATCAGTGTGATCATCGAAGACGGCGGTTCCGGAAGTTCTTCCGCAGTCCCGGCAGCCAAGATGGTATTTGACAAATGGTGGTACGAACTGCAGTATCAGCAGTAATGCAAAAGAGAATATTTTTATAGCTTGCGTTCAGCTGAAAAAGGGGTATACTAAAAACAGTTTTAGACACAACGCATACAGGAGGAATTGCAATGATTGAGGCAACGAGCTGTGGCGGTGTGGTAATCTTTCGCGGGAAGATCCTGCTGTTGTACAAAAGCTATAAGAACAAGTATGAGGGCTGGGTCTTGCCGAAAGGAACTGTAGAAGCTGGCGAAGAGTATAAAGATACCGCTGCCAGGGAAGTGTTGGAGGAAACGGGTGTCGATGCTTCCATTATCAAGTATGTCGGAAAAAGTCAGTATACATTCAATGTCCCGGAGGACATCGTTTCCAAGGATGTACACTGGTATCTGATGATGGCGGACAGTTATTACAGCAAGCCACAGAGAGAAGAATATTTCGTGGATTCCGGATATTATAAGTACCATGAAGCATATCATCTGCTGAAGTTTTCAAATGAAAAAGCGATTTTGGAAAAAGCGTATAATGAATATCTGGAATTAAAGAGGCGGAATCTCTGGGGTAACAAAAAATATTTTTGACAAATTACTGCACCAGAAGGAGTGAAAGCTGGAGTCTCGGTTCGCCGCAGACTCCATTTTCATATCATGGACTTTGCAGACATTCTTATAGAAATGGGAGTCTTCTCCGACTAAGATAAAAATGCGTGTGGGTAGATCAAATAGGAGGTCTGGATATGCATACAAGAGAACATTTATTAGAACATCTGGATATTGAATATTCTTACAAACTGGCAAGACGCATGGAGCAGTTTCGCTCCAACGAGGTACTGGGATACCGCCCGGCAGGTTCGCAGGCAGAATTTAAGACCGGTGAGATGCTGAAAAAAGAAATGGAAAGCATCGGGCTTTCACAGGTTACAAAAGATGCCGTCACCGTGGATGGCTGGGAATTTAAAAAGGCAGTCCTTGCGGTGGAGACAAAAGGCAAACGCCGAGAATTTCAGCTTGGAGCATATCAGACAGACTTTAAGACTGATGGCTTTGAACCTTTTTCCCTGACTTATGTGGGAAAAGGAACGGAAAAGGATTATGAGGGCCGGGAAGTGCAGGGGAAACTGGTACTTGTCGATATCAACCAGAGAGATGAATGGTGGATCAATTACCCGGTTTATCAGGCACATTTAAAAGGGGCAAAAGCCCTGATCGCTGTCCAGGACGGCGGATATGGTGAGATTGACAACGAAGCCTTAAATGCACAGGATATTGCAGGACCTTCCGATGCGGCAGCTTTTTCAATCTCCAGAAAAGATGCAGAAGTGCTTAAAGAGCTGTTGAAAGAAAAAGAAGAGATCCAGGTCTTTTTTGACGCGGACAGCCAGGTGATGCCGTCGTGCACCACCTACAATATCTGCGGAAGGATTCCTGGAAAGCATCCGGAGCGTATGATCCTGCTCTCCGCACATTATGATTCTTATTTCAGCGGCTTTCAGGATGACAATACTGCGGTTGCCCTGATGTTCGGCATCGCAAAGTCTTTGCTGGAGAGTGGTTATCAGCCAAACAATACAATCGTATTCTGTGCAATGGCGGCAGAGGAATGGGGTGTGATCGATTCTGATTTTGACTGGTCAGCGGGTGCTTACGAGCAGATTTTTACAGCACATCCGGAGTGGGTCGGCAAAGTGATCGCAGATCTTAATTTTGAACTTCCTGCACTGGCACATGGAACAAGAGCCAGGATCCGCAGCTGTTATGAATATGTGCGTTATCTGGAAGAATTTCTTTCTAATCTGCCGCTTCTGACACAGGCCTATCCGGAGGAGACGAGGATTACGGCACCGATCGAGACCTGGTCGGATGACTTTTCCATGGCGATCGCCGGCATTCCGTCCATGGTCAATGATTTTACCGGTGGAAGTTTTATGGAGACGCACTACCATTCACAGTTTGATAACGATGATTATTACGATGAACAGGTATACCGCCTGCATCACGAACTGTTTCTGCTGCTGATCTGTGAACTGGATCAGACGGCGGTCGTTCCGTTGTGTTTTGCCCCGGTTATGAGCCGGGCAGGGAAGTTTCCCGGAGCGGAAGCTGCAAAAGGTGTACTTTCAAAGAAACTGGATGTTATGAAGCAATATCTGAAAGAAGCAGAAAAAAAAGCAGAGCAGGATTATCAGAAGGTACAGGAACAGAACCGTGCTTACCGCCGCCTTCTTAAGGAGGAACGCTTTGAAGAAGCAGAAGAGCTGTTTGAAAGCCTGCGTCCTCTGGAACAGAAACAGCTTGCAAACTTCAAAAAAGAACAGGATACGTTTGTACGCATCGACTGGTACGGAAACGTACTTTATCCACATGAGATCCTTCTGAAAAATATCAGGCTTTTAGAAGATGCGATAGAAGATCTTGAAAAAGCAGAAGTATCAAAGGCACTTGGACGGCTCTATCAGGTTGACAACAATGCTTATGCGTTTATGTTTGATGAAGATGTATACAATCATTTCACGGACTATGTTTTCCATCAGCCAAGGGAACGGCTGAAATGGGGCTATGGAAGGATTATGGAGCATGAAAAGCTTTATACTCTGGTGAGAAGCCTGCTGGAAAAAGAAAAAACTGCGGGATCTGATTTTGAAAGTGAGATTCTCCGACTGAAAAAAGTATGTGAAAAACAGTATACATTACTGGAAAAATATACTGACAAGATAACAGAAGTTCTGAAAGAAACGTATCTGAACTGAGCATACAGAAAGGGAGAAAATCAGAAATTTATGGACAGCGAAAATTTATACCGCGTGCAGAGAGAGGATCTGCCAAAACTGGAAAAACTTCTGAATCTGTGCTTTGCACATGATCCACTTTATGAGACACTGATACCAAATGCGGAAATCCGAAAGAAACTGATGCCGGAATTGTTTCATTGTGATATGGATGAATTTTATGAGACATGTGAGATTTTTTCAGACAGCGAAGAGCTGAACAGCGTTCTTGTGGTATCTGATGAAACAAAATCCTGCAATATTTTCCGCTTTCTTTATACAGAAGCAAAAGCAGTATTACATACGGATGGTTTTCTGATAAAAGAAGATCCGTCTCTGCACACATTTTACAATTTTATCAAGGGCGGAGACTATCTGAACTCGAACTGGACGGATCAGCTTCATCAGAATCGCAGGCTCCACGTGATCTATCTGGCAGTTAATCCGCAGATGCAGCATCATGGGATTGCGGCAGGACTTCTGGAGGAAACCATACGCTACGCAGATCAGCACCGGATGATGATCTCGCTGGAGACACACAATCAGAATAATGTGGAGTTTTATCAGAAATCTGGATTTAAGGTATATGGTGTGCTTGAAAAAAATTTCTCCCTGAAACAGTACTGCATGATAAGAGAAGTTCGTTAGTCGTTGCATTATGTTTCTGTGTCTGGTAAAATAGAACAAGAATTCGATGGCAGGAGAAAGGAAAAAATATGAAATGGTATCCATATCTCTATGTGGGGGAAGGTGCATCAAAAAAGAAAAACAAGATCATCCGGAAACTGAAGATCGGTGCGGGAATGATCGATGTGTGGGTGATCACCGAGGCAGCAAACGGCGAGGATCAGTTTGATATCCTTTCTTCTGCGTGGCTGAAACAAAGAGCAGTGAGAAAAAAGCTGCCGATGATCTACGGCATTGCCAAAGGCTATGAGGAAGCCGTGGATCTGGTGGTCCAGATGGCGGAAGAGACGTACAGAGAGACCGGAAACGGAGATATCCTCCGTTATCTGAAAAGCAGATGCAGTGAAAGACAGGGCAGGCTTATGTGAGGTCTGGCAGGTGATTCTGGCAGGCGTTGCAGAATCATAATCAGGAAAGAAATTAACGGGTGTTTGTATATGATACATATCATACTGGCTATACTGAAAATAGTGGGGATTCTTCTGGCCGTTCTTCTGGGACTGGTCCTGCTGATCCTTCTGACCGTTTTGTTTTTGCCTCTGCGGTATCGCATATGTGCAGAAAAACACGGGGAACTGAAAAAAAGTACTGCAAACGTCAGTGTGAGCTGGCTGTTTGGCATCCTGAAGGTAAAAGCAGGCTACCGGAATGGGCAGATATCCTTTGTACCGCAGATTTTCGGAAAAAAGATCGATTTCGCTAAAAAAAATACCGGGCAGACGGAGGATTTTTCAGAAGAGGCAGAAAACAATGAAACAAAGAACTGCGAGACAGAAAAAACAGAGGATGTTTCGGAAGAGAAAAAGCCAATGCCTGTGTTAGAAGAGAAAACGAAACCGAACCCAGAACCGTCTCCGAAAACCGAAACACAGGAAAATAAGGCTTCGAAATCAGAAACACAGGATGGTGAAATGTCAGAATTGCAGGCAGAAGATGCGGCTGAACCGGAAAAGCGACATCGTTTTTTCAATATAATCGAAAAGGTACGCATGCAGATCGAAAAGATCAGAAATCGTATCCTCACCGCAAAAGAGCAGGCGAAAAAAACGATCCGTTCTATTACAAAATCAAAAGAGACACTGAAGCGATATCTTGATTTTCTGCGTTCAGATCTTTCGCGGGAAGTTTATCAGATCTTGAAGAATCATCTCTTTTATCTTCTGAGACATATTCGCCCGCATAAGATCAAAGGCTATGTACATTATGGTTTCGGAGATCCGGCACTCACCGGAGAGTTTACGGGGATTCTCTATCTGATCCTTCCGGCGAAGTGCGAGGAACTGGATCTTAAGCCTGATTTTGAAGATCAGGTCTGCGAAGGAGAAGTTTTGGCTTTGGGACATATCCGCATCTGCCATCTTGCACTGACAGGAGCGAAGATATTTTTTGATAAAAAATTAAAAATATACTGGAAACGATTCAGACGATTAAGGAGGGCTTAATATGGCATCAGAAAACAACAACTTTCAGAGTACAGTAAATTCTCTTTTCAAAGGCATGGACAGTTTTATCACGACCAAAACCGTTGTGGGAGATGCGATCACAGTGGGTGACACGATCATCCTGCCACTTGTAGATGTCACGTTTGGTGTTGCTGCGACAGCAAAAAATGAAGACAAGAAACAGAACGGCGGCGGTGGCATGGGCGGAAAAATGAGTCCGAGTGCCGTGCTTGTGATCCAGAACGGGACGACTAAACTGGTCAATGTCAAAAATCAGGACGGTCTGACCAAGATCCTGGATATGGTTCCGGATTTTGTTAATAAATTTACCGATGGAAAATTTTTCTCATCAAAAGATGACGACGAGATCATTTCAGAGGCAAAAGAAGAAAAAGAATAAAGAAAAAGATAACAAAAGGTCATGGGGATCGGACAGTTCCGTAAAATCCATGACCTTTTGTGCTACGATGCCTTTGCAGATGCATATTCTGGTAATAAAGAGATTCGGAGAAATCCAATGAAAAGGATCATAGGCTATACCGTGTTCTGGATCGCATTTGGTATGACGATCGCATTTTTTATGCCGAATGTCTTTGTGTCGGTTCTCTTTATCTTCGGGCTGCTGCTTCTTGGCTATTTTATGTTCTGCTGCTGAGAAAAAGAGCGGCTATATTTCACCGAATTTTTCCAGGATATTTTCCCGGTAAGGATCGGCAATCGCAAGTTCTGTTCCGTTATCAAGCATAATTTTTCCGTTTTTGATCCGGAAAACATAGTCGCAGTTGACCAGCTCCAGAGGATGGATGCGGACAAAATCACAGGGCTCCAGCTCTTTTTCCAGGTCGTTTATGTTATAGCGGATCCGCTTGGCAGTGCCGTCGTTTTTCAAAAGCTCAATAAAACCATCTCGGATATCCCGGATGTAGAGGATCTGTCTGAGATTTAACTTGTGCAGGGCATCCGGTGTGCGGAGAATATAAAGAAACGAGTCTTCCCGTTTATGGTATTCCAGCATGAATGCTTTCAGTGTGGAACTCAAATCTTCATGAAAATGATCTTTGCGGACGAAACTGTAAGGATGTGCTTTGAAAGAATCAAAAACATATTCTTCTCTTGCAGATACAAAGATGATGACCGGATTCTTCTGATGCCTGCGGATCTGCAGAGCAAGTGTGATGCCATCGAGCTTTGGCATTTCAATATTTAAAATGTACAGGTCAAAAAACATTCCCTCCGATACACGGCACATGACATCTTCGCCGGAAGAAAAGGAAGCAACATCTGCCTGGACATTCATGTTCATAATCTGCTTGGTGATCTCACTGGTGATAAAAGTCAGGGAAGAAACATGATTATCACAAACAGCAATATGTAAAGTATCCATAAATAAAACCTCCTTCCACGTATACTATAAGCAGACGGATAAACAGAGAAAGATACAAGTTATCCCATCTGTCCGCTGACTTATGCTATGTTGGTAACAGTGTATCTCTTCTTCTGACAAATGTCTATAAAAAATAAGAAGTTTTTTCGGTTTTGAGGACAGGACTTGTCGTATTGTGGAATTTGAAAATAAGTATTTGTAAGTTTATAGAAAGTATGCTATAATTTAAAAAGTTCGATTAAGCCGTTTCAAATGCGGTATGGGAGGTTATTATGTCAATTATACAGGCGATCATATTGGGAATTGTACAGGGCATTACGGAGTTCTTGCCGGTCAGCAGTTCCGGACATCTGGCGATCATCCAGAATATATTTCATATCCAGACAGACGGGGGATTATTTTTTGATGTTATGCTGCATCTTGGTACCCTGGTGGCGATTTTCGTGGTTTACCGCAAGGACATTCTGCGTATGATCGTTGAGACGGTCAATATGTGTGGTGATATTATTTACAATCTGAAAAGTTATATTCAGAATCAGCGTTCCTACAGTGCGCTGCGTTACCGCAAGATTGTAAAAAACAACTATCGCAAGTTTGTGGTACTGGTGCTGGTATCTACCATACCGACAGGTATCATTGGTTATATCGGAAAGGGAATGGTGGAAAAAGCGAGTGCGACACTGATCGTTCCGGGGATTTGCCTGATCCTGACTTCCATTTTGCTGGTGGTATCCGAGAAAACACCGAACGGCAAAAAGATACCAAAGGATATCAGTTACAGAAGCGGATTTTTGATCGGTGCAGCACAGGGCTGTGCCACACTTCCGGGACTTTCCCGCTCCGGTACGACGATCGCGGCGTGCCTGATGAGCGGATATGACAGACGTTTTGCAGTTCGCTATTCTTTCATTATGTCGATCCCGGCGATTCTGGGAGCGGCTGTTCTTGAGATCAAGGATCTGGGAAGTGAAGCGATCACCGGGGGCATCGTACTCAACGGACTGATCGGAGCGATCGTTGCAGGATGCGTTGGTTATGTATGCATTAAAACGATGCTTACAGTCGTGCGTAAGAAAAAATTTATGGGATTTGCGATTTACTGTTTTGCAGTAGGAGTGATTGCGATTATTGCAAACTTCCTGGTATAACAGAATCGATTTTACAAAGGAATGTTTTATATGCAAAAAGACTGTTACGGTATGGATTCTGTAACAGTTTTTTGTTATGGAGACCGCGGATCAGCTGATAAAATCTACAAAGCGTGTTTTATCTTTGCTATAGCGACGAAAAATGTGATATGACGAGGAAAACAGATAAAGGGGAGCAACAATTTATGGCAGAAAGGAAAAAAACGGTGCAAAGTACAAGAAGAAGCAATTCTGCACCAAAGAAGGGAAACAACAGCAGGAAAACGACAGCAATGCCGAAGAAAGAGACTGCGGTACCGAAAAAGGGAAAGGTCGGCAGACCAAGAAAAACGGATTATCAGAAACCGGAAAGAATCGAAAATCCAGGAAATGAAGGATTCTCTGTCTGGGAGGAAATTCTGGTCTGGCTGGTGCTTGCTCTGTCCGTTCTGATCCTGATCGGAAATTTCGGTGTCGGCGGCTTTATCGGCAATACGGTAAGCCATATCAGTCTCGGAGCATTTGGGCTGATGGCGTATCTGTTCCCATTTGCCCTTTTTCTGGGAGTGGCTTTTGCAGTTGTAAACAAGGAAAAAAGCATTATGTGGGTCAAACTGGGCGGATGTTGTCTGATGTGGCTTGCCATGTCCATTTTCTGCGAACTGATCAACGGATACGATAAGAGCAGAAATCTGATGGACTATTATAAGTACAGCATCGAGGAACATACAGGCGGCGGGATTATCGGAGGCATTTTCTGCAAAGTGTTCTGTCCGTCCGTCGGCATTGCGGGAGCTTATGTGATCGTGATCCTTCTGGCTGTGATTGCCCTGGTTCTGATCACGCAGCGTTCTCTGTTTCGTGGTATGCAAAAAAGCAGCAAAAAAGTCTACTGTTCTGCAAAGGAAGATGCCAGACGAAGAATGGAGCAGGCAAGGATACACCGTGAAGAGCAGGCACTTTGCCGGGAACAGCAGCTGATGAATGAAAGGGAAGCTCTGGAGCGGAGAAAAGAGGCGTTTGAAGAAGAAAAGAAACGACGTCTTGATCATAAAGTGACCGGTGTGACTTATCAGACGGTAGGTGAAAATCTGGTTTCGGAGAAAAGTGAAATTCCAAGAGAGATCATCGAGGCACAGCCGATCATCGAAGAGGAACCGGGCAGGAGAGAGGAAATCTATGAAGAGGAGCCGGAAGAATCCTTTGATTTTCTGAATATGCTTTCCATTGAAGGACTGGATGAAGAAGACCATTCTGATACGGAACCGTCACCGCATCCAGTGCCAGATCATGCAGAAGAATCCGGCGGTTCGGCAGAAACGGAAAAAGAGAAAAACCGGAAAAATCCAAGATCTTCCGCAAAAGAGCAGAAAGTCCAGCTGGAAAGTGTCAGCGAGGAGATTGAAGCGGCAGAAAAGGTGCAGAAACCACAGTATGCCTTCCCGCCGATGGAGATCCTCGGTCTTCCAAGACGCGGAAAAAACGGAAACAGCAGTGAGGTGCTGAAAACGACGGCCCAGAAGCTGCAGAGTACACTGCACAGTTTTGGCGTGGAGGCTCATGTCACCAATGTCAGCTGCGGACCTTCTGTCACCCGGTACGAACTGACACCTGAGCAGGGAGTCAAAGTCAGCCGTATCGTCAATCTGGCAGATGATATCAAGCTGAACCTTGCGGCAGAAGATATCCGGATCGAGGCACCGATCCCGGGGAAAGCAGCGGTCGGCATTGAAGTCCCGAATAAGGAAAGCAGCGAAGTTTATTTAAGAGAACTTTTGGAGTCATCGGAGTTTCAGGAAGCCAAATCCAAGCTGTCAATTGCAGTTGGAAAGGACTTGGCAGGAAAGATTGTGGTGGCGGATATTGCAAAAATGCCGCATCTTCTGATTGCCGGTGCAACAGGATCCGGTAAGTCTGTATGCGTCAATACGATCATCATGAGTCTGATCTACAAAGCTTCGCCGGAAGATGTCAAGCTGATCATGATCGATCCAAAAGTCGTGGAACTGAGTGTTTACAATGGGATCCCGCATCTGTTTATCCCGGTTGTCACCGATCCGAAAAAGGCAGCCGGTGCTCTGAACTGGGCAGTAGCGGAGATGACGAAACGTTACCAGCAGTTTGCTACCCAGGGCGTGCGTGATCTGAAAGGCTATAATCAGAAGATCGAATCGATCCCGGAAGAACAGCGGACGGAAGAAATGAAGAAAATGCCACAGATCGTGATCATCGTGGACGAGCTTGCCGATCTGATGATGGTTGCTCCCGGAGAAGTGGAAGATGCAGTCTGCCGTCTGGCACAGCTTGCAAGAGCAGCCGGCATCCATCTGATCCTTGCAACACAGCGGCCTTCCGTCAATGTTATCACTGGTCTGATCAAGGCAAATATGCCGTCAAGGATTGCGTTCAAGGCTTCTTCCGGTGTGGATTCCAGGACGATCCTGGATATGAACGGGGCGGAAAAACTGCTTGGAAAAGGAGATATGTTGTTCTATCCGCAGAATTACCAGAAACCGGCAAGACTTCAGGGAGCGTTTGTCAAAGACAGTGAAGTGGAACAGGTCGTAGAATTTTTAACGCAGCAGAATAACCCAGAAACATACAATGCAGAAATGCAGGTGCAGTTATCGCAGGTGACACAGGCTGCCCAGGATCTGAAAAATAGCGGAAGCGATGTAGATGAATACTTTGCAGATGCCGGAAAGTTTATCATTGAAAAAGACAAAGCATCGATCGGTATGCTCCAGCGAATGTTCAAGATCGGGTTTAACCGGGCGGCACGCATCATGGATCAGCTTTCGGATGCCGGTGTTGTCGGTCCGGAAGAAGGAACCAAACCGAGGAAAGTGCTGATGAGCATGGAACAGTTCGAAAATTATCTTGAGCAGGGGCAATAAGTATTGAAATTTTTAAGGGATTGTTTTATACTTTAATGTAGTGTTTTGTAGAACCTTGCGACTGTATACAAAAAACACAGTCAGGTGTGCTTTTATAAAACAAAAATATGGAGGTATGATATGTACAAGATTTTAAAAGCAGGAAAACTTGCAGGCAATATCTACGAGATGGTTGTAGAGGCTCCGCGTGTTGCAAAGCATTGTCTGCCGGGACAGTTTATCATCGTAAAAATGGATGAAGTCGGCGAGCGTATTCCGCTGACTATTTGTGACTATGACAGAGAAGCCGGTACAGTTACTATTGTATTCCAGCCGATCGGAGCGTCCACAGAGAAATTTACCACACTGAAGGCAGGAGATACTTTCCGTGATTTCGTAGGTCCTCTGGGACAGCCGTCTGACCTGTGCACAGAGCCGCTCGAAGAAGTAAAAAAGAAAAAGATCCTTTTTGTAGCTGGTGGTGTAGGTACCGCACCAGTATATCCACAGGTGAAATGGCTGCATGAGCACGGCATTGATGCGGATGTTATTGTCGGTGCAAAGACAAAAGACCTGGTTATCCTGGAAAAGGAACTTTCCGAAGTGGCAGGCAATCTCTATGTTACAACCGATGACGGTTCTTACGGAAGAAGCGGAATGGTAACAAAAGTGATCGAAGACCTGGTAACAAAAGAAGGAAAAGTATATGATCACTGCGTAGCGATTGGTCCGATGATCATGATGAAATTCTGCTGCCTGACAACAAAGAAACTGAACATTCCGACTATTGTCAGCATGAACCCGATCATGGTGGACGTACGGCATGTGCGGAGCCTGTCGTGTTATGGTAGGAGATGAAGTGAAATTTGCCTGCGTAGACGGTCCGGAATTTGACGGTCATAAGATTGATTTTGATGTGGCAATGAAGAGACAGACTCTCTACAAGACAGAAGAGGGACGTGCACTTCTGAAACTGCGTGAAGGTGACACACATCATGGCGGATGTGGAAATTGCGGAGGTGACAAATAATGGCAGATGTATTAAAGAAAGTTCCTGTAAGAGAACAGGCACCAAAAGTAAGAGCAACCAACTTTGATGAGGTTTGCCTTGGATATAATGCAGACGAAGCAATGGAAGAAGCTTCCCGCTGCATCAACTGTAAAAATGCAAAATGTATGCAGGGATGTCCGGTATCCATCAATATCCCGGCATTTGTACATGAAGTAAAAGAAGGAAACTTTGAAAAAGCATATCAGATCATTTCTGAGTCCAGTGCACTTCCAGCAATCTGCGGCCGTGTATGTCCGCAGGAGAGCCAGTGTGAAGGAAAATGTATCCGCGGTATCAAAGGCGAAGCCATTTCCATCGGAAAACTGGAGCGTTTTGTAGCTGACTGGGCAAGGCAGAACGGCATCCGTCCGGCAGCTCCGGCAGAAAAGAACGGCAAGAAAGTAGCTGTTATCGGGTCCGGTCCATCCGGTCTGACCTGTGCAGGTGATCTGGCAAAATTAGGTTATGACGTAACCATCTTTGAAGCACTGCATGAGGCAGGCGGTGTACTGGTATATGGTATTCCAGAATTCCGTCTTCCGAAACTGGATGTTGTTGCAAAAGAAGTAGAAAACGTAAAAGCACTCGGTGTTAAGATCGAGACAAACGTGATCATCGGACGTTCTATCACCATTGATGAACTGATGGATGAAGAAGGTTTTGAAGCAGTCTTCATCGGTTCCGGTGCAGGTCTGCCGATGTTCATGGGGAATCCCCTGGAGAAACCGCCAAAGGTGTATTTTCTGCAAACGAGTACCTGACAAGAAACAACCTGATGAAAGCATTCCGTGAAGATTACGATACACCGATCGTACATGGCAAGAAAGTAGCTGTTGTCGGCGGCGGAAACGTAGCAATGGATGCTGCAAGAACCGCACTTCGTCTCGGTGCAGAAGTACATATCGTATACAGAAGAAGTGAAGCAGAACTTCCTGCACGAGCAGAAGAAGTACATCATGCAAAAGAAGAAGGTATCATCTTTGATCTGCTGACCAACCCAACGGAAATCCTGGTAGATGAGAACGATGCAGTAGCCGGCATGAAATGTATCCGTATGGATGCTGGCGAGCCGATGCATCGGAAGAGAGACCGGTAGAGATCCCGGGATCTGAATTTGTCCTGGATGTAGATACCGTTATCATGTCCCTTGGAACTTCACCGAACCCGTTGATTTCTTCAACGACCATCGGTCTGGATGTCAATAAGAGAAAATGCATTATTGCGGACGAAGAAACCGGAAAGACATCAAAAGATGGTGTATACGCAGGTGGAGATGCCGTTACCGGAGCAGCTACCGTTATCCTGGCTATGGGTGCAGGTAAAGCAGCAGCAAAAGGTATCCATGAATTCCTGAGCAATAAATAAGATGTTTGTGGTGTCTTTTTAGACAGAGCATTTGCAGATGTTTTAAGATAAGTATAGAAGAGAGGTGTCACCTGTAATAACGGGTGGCATCTTTTTTACAGATAAAAGTTTTGCCCATAAAATACACGGCAGTTTTGTTGTAATTTACCAATATTTATGCTATGATAAAAAACAGGTTTAAAATCCGCAAAAGGCGGGATTTCAATGCCAGAGTATGCAGAAAGAAAAGTTTCTGCATGAAACACGAGAATGAGGAGGAAACAAGACATGGGAATGACGATGACACAGAAAATTCTTGCAGCTCATGCAGGATTACCAAGTGTAGAAGCCGGTCAGCTGATCGAGGCAGATCTGGATCTGGTCCTGGGAAATGATATTACTTCCCCGGTTGCCATTCATGAGATGGACAAGTTTAAAAAACAGGAAGTATTTGACAAGGATAAGATCGCACTGGTAATGGATCATTTTATCCCGAATAAAGATATCAAATCAGCAGAACACTGCAAATGTGTACGTGAATTTGCCTGTAAAAACGAGATCACCAATTATTTTGACGTAGGAGAGATGGGAATCGAACACGCACTGCTTCCGGAAAAAGGACTGACCGTGGCAGGAGATGTGATCATTGGTGCGGATTCTCATACCTGTACATACGGAGCACTGGGAGCATTCTCCACCGGTGTTGGAAGTACCGACATGGCAGCCGGTATGGTAACCGGAAAAGCATGGTTTAAAGTACCGTCTGCAATTAAATTTAACCTGGTCGGCAAACCGGCAAAATGGGTAAGCGGCAAAGATGTGATCCTGCACATCATCGGACTGATCGGTGTGGACGGAGCTCTTTACAAATCCATGGAATTTGTTGGTGAAGGAATCAAATACCTGAGCATGGATGACCGTTTCACGATCGCAAACATGGCGATCGAAGCCGGTGGCAAGAACGGTATCTTCCCGGTAGATGACCTGACCGTTGCATATATGAAAGAACATTCCAAACGTCCATATAAAGTCTATGAAGCAGATGAAGATGCCGTATACGAACAGGAATATACCATTGACCTCAGCACTCTGAAATCAACCGTAGCATTCCCGCATCTTCCGGAAAACACCAGGACCATCGATGAGATCACAGAAGATGTTGTGATCGATCAGTCTGTGATCGGTTCCTGTACAAACGGACGTATCGAAGATCTGCGTTGTGCAGCAGAGATTTTAAAAGGACGCAAAGTGAAAAAAGGTGTCCGCTGTATCGTGATCCCGGCAACACAGCAGATTTATCTGCAGGCTATGAGAGAAGGACTGCTGGAAATCTTCATCGAAGCAGGAGCAGTTGTCAGCACACCGACCTGCGGACCATGCCTTGGCGGCTACATGGGTATCCTGGCAGAGGGTGAGCGTTGTATCTCCACTACCAACCGTAACTTCGTGGGCCGTATGGGACATGTAAAATCAGAAGTATATCTGGCAAGCCCGGCAGTTGCAGCAGCAAGTGCAGTGACCGGAAAGATTTCCGCACCGGCAGAGCTTGGATTATAGGAGGATAGATAAGATGAAAGCACATGGTAAAGTATTTAAATATGGAGACAATGTAGATACCGATGTTATCATTCCGGCAAGATATCTGAATTCTTCCGATCCGGCAGAACTGGCAACACACTGCATGGAAGATATTGATAAAGAGTTTGTAAACAAAGTTCATAAGGGAGATATCATTGTAGCTGAGAAAAATTTCGGCTGCGGATCTTCCAGAGAACATGCACCGATCGCCATCAAGGCAGCAGGTGTAAGCTGTGTCATCGCAGAGACCTTTGCACGTATTTTCTACCGTAATGCGATCAACATCGGACTGCCGATCATCGAGTGTCCGGAAGCGTCTAAAGGCATTGAGGACGGCGATGACGTAGAAGTAGATTTTGACAGCGGCATGATCTATAATCGCACAAAAGGAACCGAGTTTAAAGGACAGGCGTTCCCGGAGTTTATGCAGAAGATCATCAAAGCAGAAGGTCTTATTTCCTATATTAATGGAAAGAACTAAAGCGTTGTCAACAGGCAAAGTAAAATATCCTGTTAAGGGGCAAAACGCCCATCCAACAGAATAATTGCCCAAACATAAGAATTGACCTTGTAGATCTGAGAAATCAGATCCGCAAGGTCTTTTTTGTTATCATAGAGCAGCCTTAACAGCGATTTTTCCCAAAACCAATTTCCCAAAAATGATTCTCCCAAAAAACAAAACATAAAAAGGCAAAAAACAAAAAAGAGAGGATCAAACAATGAAAGAAAATAAGAAATTAGAAACAAGTAACACAGAAATCGTGGCAGAACCACCCATCCAAATAATCGACACCCGAAGAGAAATAGACGATTTATCAGATGCCGAGTTAAAAGAGCTAGAAAAAGAGCTTGAGCAATACGATAAGGACATGTGGCGGCATTTAGATTGTCTCCAAAAGTATAAACATATAGGTGAGGAAATCCCAAAGGATGTGCCGTTTACGGAGTATTTCGGTTACATCTTTCGGAATTTCCGCAATCCTAAACCTGAAGAAGAATGGACAGTCAGGGACTATAAAGTGGATGCTGCCAGGAAAACAAGACAGATGGCGGCATTTATAATCAAAGACCACGGCTATAAAGAGCCATTAACAGACAGACAAAAACGTGTTGTAGAGCGAATCCGAAACGGCACAGATTTCCATGTCTCATTGGATAAAATTGGGGAACTTTTTAAATAAGTCGATATAAGGAGCTAAAATGTCATATTCAGCTTGTAATTTTGCAAGAACTTCATTATTTTCGGTGTTTCTGGCATCATGGATTTCACCAACCAGAAATTTGCGGTAATCACTAACAGCATGAGACATAATACTCCAGTTCCTTTTCATCCAATCGGTAGTAACAGGATTATGTGACAGATAATCCTTACATTTAGAAATGGCATTGTTTGTGACGGTAATATTCACTTTGTAATCTCCAAGATTCAGTGAATATGTGGTTAATGCGTCAATAAGTACTGAATTAGCATCCATAATAAACCTCCTGTAATGGTATAAGAATTAGTGGCAGAACTACCCTAATTATACCGCAAACCGGGCAAAACTGATAGCAAATTATGCCAATACAGGAGAAATATGGAAGTGGCGTAAAACCGTCAAATTCGGCAACAAACCAGACAAATAATGAATTGAGCGAATGTCAAGCCCAGAGCCGCAGAGCGGTGCGAAAGCAGGCTTTACATAAGGGAAATTTGTTATAAAGTGTCCATGTGCGAGTGTTTAGAACAGATCAACAGAATAACGATTGAATAGAATAGCACAAATTACTCCCCCATAGGTACTGAGGGAGTAAAGACGTAGGTGCGCCTAGCGGCGCACGTTTCTAACGGGTTAAAGTCCCGAATCCGCCCGGTAGTGGGAAGGATATAGCCGAAGGCAAGGGTGTCCATCGTGAGATGGAATCTGAAGGAAGCTGGATGTGAG
>ENA-OPZZ01000710-OPZZ01000710.1-human-gut-metagenome-genome-assembly--contig:-NODE-710-length-24572-cov-3.676744_pt1 | contig 24572 bp, 24 predicted proteins | sample MGYA00242487_ERZ504511 | MGnify/ENA primary metagenome ERZ504511 (study PRJEB26092, sample SAMD00036241) | human gut metagenome | host: Homo sapiens | study: EMG produced TPA metagenomics assembly of... | reverse complement strand
CGGTCGGTCGATTCCTGAGCTAATCAGCTCAGGACTTCATTGAGGACTATTGGAAACTGCACGAGTTGTATGTAAGGTCGAGCAATTCCTGAGCTAATCAGCTCAGGACTTCATTGAGGAGTACACTCGCGCCAGCCGACAAATCAGCATGGTACATTCCTGAGCTAATCAGCCTCAGGACTTCATTGAGGAACGGACGATACGCCAATGGACTTGCGAGATGGCTAATTCCTGAGCTAATCAGCTCAGGACTTCATTGAGGAGCGTAGATCCTTGCGGCCACGGCCTCGTACTGTTATTCCTGAGCTAATCAGCTCAGGACTTCATTGAGGATTGTCGGAGTACGTGATGGTGAACTGGTGGTTGGCGAGTCCTGAGCTAATCAGCTCAGGACTTCATTGAGAGTCTATTGGCTCTGATTGTCGTTGTGCGCCCTGGCTTGTGAAGCCGCTTTCTGAATTAGGAATAGCTGCTATCAGGGAGGGCAAGAGAACTATGTCAAATTTGACGTAGATTGTGGCATTTTCTGTGGCCAAGTTCATCCTTGATGAAAGGATTTCTACTTGTAATGTAGTATTGGTGCGTATGATGCTGAGAATTGACGAGCGCGATTTGAGGTCGAAGCTCAATGAGCACAGGAGCCTTATTGGATATGGTTCCAAGGGCGACGGCATCGCCAACATTGTTGCGGGCCTATTCTATATTCCAACAGCATGGACGTTTGCGGAATTGCCGATGCGGGCGCGATGCTTATTTGCTGTGCTGGGTGTTGTGATAATCGCGTTGGGTGTCGCGAGTATTGTATGCAAGGGACTCACTTCCGAAAAACTATATAAGGAAATCGAATCGATGAACAGAAGAGCTAGCTCTCTCATTGCGGTCAAGGATGGCATGGACGCGCTGTCCAACCGGTATCTGACGTATTACGACGAGCAGTGGAATTGTTGGTTTCTTCCGAACCATCGTTCATTTGATTCGTATGAGGAAGACAAAAGAAAGCTTTCGTCATATCTTTCGTCGGAATTCAAGATTCCGTCTGACGATTTCCAAATGAGATTCGTTGGAACTGCGACCAGTACAAAGTTTTCTACCGCGCATAATGAGGAGCGCACTTACGATTACCGGTTGTATCTTGCGTCGGTGATCCGGATTCCTGATGCTTGGGATGCTGAAGGTGAGTTCGCGATTGAATCCAAGAAGTGCAAGTGGATGACGGTCGATGAAATGCTGAACGACAGGAAAATCTACGCCATCAACCGTGACGTAATCCAAATGCTCAAGGATCTCATCTGACACATGTTGAGAAGTTCACTTCGCGTATAAGTCTTCCCCTTTCTGTCCGTAGAAAGCCATTTTAACTCAAGTAGATAAGTTATGTAAGAGACATGCGAGAACGAGAAGATTTCCTGAGTGTCCAATAGACGTCCGGATTTTCCGCCACAACGTCGCGTATACGTCCGGCATTATCGGCACTCGCGCATCCAGCTGTGTCTGCGGTTGCCTCCCATGGAGGGTGACTGGACTGTGATTTTGATGTATGCCTAGATGCTGCTTTGCAGGCTGTCTGCACAATTCGAAATTGAAGCAAGAGTTTCGGGTTGCGCAGCCGCAATTGACGGACGGTGCGTCTTTCGGGTGCAAAATGCCTTGATCGAAAGCCCGTGTCAAACGGAGCTCTCACGTTATTGCTGTCAAGAATTGGGGAAATAGGCATCAGGTTTGAGGATTGCCTGTTGTTAAGGCCGAAAACGACTCAAGGAAATCTCGGTGGTAGAGATTGTTAAGTAGGGATGGTCAAAATTGTTAAATAGAGGTTAGTGAAGGTTGATATATGCGATCTTGCAGAGTTGGTGTGATGTGCTAGGGGTGAGCACCCTCGTTGACGCCCGGTTTGGCGACATCCAGGGTGCTCTTTTCTCTGGGAGATGTTTTCGCTAGAGGATGTTGTGTTTTAGTAGCTTCCGATGTAAGGACGTTCGTACGTGCCTTGGAACGACAGATAATTCGGATGCTGGGCAGGAGCAATGGAGTTGTCCGTTGAAGATGCGTCTTGCTTCGGAACATCATAAATCGCATCAATAATGCGGATCATCTCATTTTCATCATTGCTGAATCCGTGAAATCCCAAGAACAGCAGATCATCGCCGACTATTTCGCAGGCGGCCGTCTCAATGCTGGTACTCACGTTCAAACGCATATCAACCTCCCATCGCATGTCGATAGTATGCAGATTTCCAACGGCACCATAACGGTGGACAGCGAAGTGGGGAAGGGCATGACGTTCACCGTTATGCTGCCATTGGTTGAGGAAAACACTGAATATGTGGCGAAGTTTACAGCAATCCATCCGCATGCAACGCGCCATACATGCGGTCCAGGCATTCGACCAGCAGCGGATACGGCATTGCTATGTTCACGCGCACGCATCCGGCACCGGTCTCGCCGCATGAACGCCCGTCGGTCAACGCCACTTGCGCCTTCTCAAGGAAGTATGAGGCCGGATCGTCGATGCCAAGCGGCGAGAAATCAAGCCATGCGATATATGTGCCCTGCGGTTTGATATAGCCGACGCCGGCGAACCTTTCACGCATCTGCTCGTCGAACAACGCCAAATTCCTGCGCACATAGGCAAACGCATCCTGGAACCACAGGTCGCCTTCGTTATATGCGGTGGTGGTGGCGATTGCGCCGATGGTGGCGGTCTGATGTTCGCTCCACTCCGCCTTGACCGCCCACATGTCACGATCCGCAGGATTGGTAAGCAGCACCTGCGCGCACTTCGTGCCCGGAATATTGAACGATTTCGACGCGCTGGTAGCGGTCATCGACTGTAATGCGGCCTGCTCGCTGATGGTGGGGAACGGAATGTGCTTGCCCTCAAACACGAACGGCGCATGAATCTCATCATTGAAAATACGCACGTCATACTGTGCCGCAAGATCGCTCAGACGCAGCTCCTCCTCCAAGGTGAGCACTTTGCCGATCGGGTTGTGCGGGTTGCAGAGCACGAACGCATGGCATCCGGCCGCAAACGCGCGTTCGATGGCGTCGAAGTCGAACACCCATTGCGCCTCTCCGGTTTCGGCGTCGCCGCTTTGCAGCATTTCGATTTCGATCACGTCAACGTCGTACAGTTTCGGAACGCTCAAAAACGGCATGTAGGCAGGCGTCGGCACGATCACGCTGTTGCCCGCACCGACCAGTTCACGCAGGAAAAGCTCATAAGCTTCGAGTACGTCGGGAACCACGCGAATAATGCTCGGATCGACATCCCATCCGTAATGCGAGCGTTGCCATCCTGCGCATGCTGCTGCCACGCGCTGTTTCCAGGGTTCGGGAATGTAGCCGAGTTTGCAATGGTCGCAGGCGTTGTCGATGGCTTTCTGAATGCAGGGAGCCAAGCCGTAGTCCATTTCGGCAATGAACGCGCCAATGCAGCCGGGGTAGCGTGTCCACTTGTCGGAGCCGACTGCGGCAAGATCGGCTGCGGTGGTGTGGTCGATGGCGTCGGCGTCAAAGCCGGAACCGGTACGATGCTTCATTTCCATGATTTCTTCCATGGTTCCAGCATGACGTACCGATGCTTGCACGAACAGTGTGTTCTTGTACTGAAAGCAAAGACTGTTATGAAGTTTTCTTATATCAGATGCTTTTGCTATTCAATTATTAATCTGATTATGACGATATAGCAAAATACTGGAAACAATTGTTTGCTGCAGTATTCCGCGATTGCGAATAAGCACGGATATCAAACGATGAATCAAATGTTTTCCAAATACTGGTGTGACGCCCTTTCGATTTCGTCTTTGACGCGGGCCACTGCCGGTCGGTCGTCCACTTTTCTTGTGACGAAACAGACTGTGCGGAATGCGTTGTTGTCGGCGATTGGCAGTGCGGCCAAATCGGGTTGGATTCCAGCGGTTGTGGCTAAGCGAGATATGATCGAGACGCCCATGCCGACTTCCACCAGATTCTGCGTGGCCCAAAAATCGTCGGTCGAATGTGTGATTTCCGGTGTGAAGCCGGCGGCACGCGCCAACGACACCAGATTCGCCTGGCAGGTTTCGCAGCCGGCGATCCACTGTTCGCTGCGTGCCGAAACCAATTGGACCGGCAGATGCGAGCTTTCGTACTGGCGCGCGATCGCATTGTTCGCGCCGATCAGCAGCATCAGCGGATCGACGCCGAAAGGAGCGACTTCCAAATCGTCCGGTCCGGCCAAAGCGGGGAGTGAATTGTATTGGAAGATGATCGCGCAATCGGCAAGCCCCTGTTCCAACGCCTCCATGGCCTCAGGCGGCTCCATCTGCATGAGGCTCACGCGAATGTCGGACGTTTTGCTGATATGCACGAGCACGCGTGCCACGAACGACGAACATACCGATGGGGGAGCGACCAAACGAATATGCGTCGATCCGTTGCGCTGGTACTCTTCCACATCTTTGACGGCTTGGGTGACTCGATTGTCGATAAGCTGCCCGTGACGTGCCAGAATACGGCCGATCGGAGTCAATTCCACGCCATGCGACGTGCGCTGCACGAGTTTTGCGTCAAGTTCACGTTCGATCTTGCGGATCTGCTGGCTGATGGCCGGTTGCGACCATCCGGTTTCACGCGCGACCGCGGAGAACGAGCCCAAACGCTCCACGTTCCACAAGGTCACCAGAATCTGCGGGTTCAGTGTTTTTGTGCTGAATCCCGTGGCATTCGCGGTGATGCTGATGTCGGTGTTCGTGTTGGCGTTTTCACGCGTGTTGCTATCGGCTGGAGTGTTCATATGAGGGTAGTGCTCAGCTTTTTAGGAATGCGGGGATGGCCTCGACCGCCGCATAGCCCGCGCGGTACATGCGTTCCAAACCTTCGAACGACTTGCTCAACGTGTTCAGGCCGTACAGGCTTTCCGGTGTGAGGATGAGCACGCGGCCGTCCTGCTCGTATTCCTTGGCCAGTGCCACTTCGTCGTTGTACGTCTGATAACGGTTGAGCAGTTTTTCCGCGGCTTCGGGGTGGCTGCGCTTCAAAATCCTGGCCGGGCCGATGTCCCTCTTCTGTTCGCGTACGGTGTCTTTCGGGCGGGTGAGTATCACCACGATGCGGTCGTGGCCGTCATCGATGGCCTTCTGCACCGGAATCGGATCGGCGATGCCGCCGTCGTAATAGGGGACGCCATCGATCGCATACGGTTCGCAAGCTACCGGCACCGCTGATGACGCCTTCAGGATGTCGAAATTGTCGTAGCCCACGTCGGATTTGCCGAAATACTTCGTGGAGCCGTCTTCGGCGTTGCACGCAACCACGGTGAAACCGGTCGGGTTGGCTTCGAAAGCCGCGTAGTCAACCGGATTTTCGCCATCATGATTGCTGAGCGTGCTATACACGTAATCGAGGTTGGCGAAATTATGGTTCTTGACATAGCTGTCGAAGCTCGCGTATTCCTTGCGGAACGCGTACTGCGTGTAGAACGTGTGGTTGCGCCCATGCTGCTTCGCGATGAACGAAACCATGTTGGCGCTGCCGGCGGAAACACCATAGCAGTGGTCGACGCTGATGCCGTCCTCAAGCATGCGGTCCATCACGCCCGCACCGTAGATCGCACGGAAACCGCCGCCGACGTCGATCATTGCCGTCCTGTGAGCCATATGCGTCCCGTCCTTTCGCCGTTCGTCCCTTTTGCGGGTTTCAATCGACTTTACGCGGTCTAATTGACGTATTTTTGCGTGTTCGGTCATTTCTTATCGAAGGACGACGTAAGATATCTGCGAATAATCAACAAAAATGGAGTGGAGAAGATATCAATGAACGAAGCTGCACTGCCTCAGTCGACGGTCCACATCGCCCAAGCTGATCCGGATGGGATTCTGCTGGTGATTCACGCGGGTGCCGGCAATCGTGGCAAAAAGGATACGCCGGAACGTCGTGCCCAGGTGGAGCAGGATTTGAACAGGGCTCTTGAAGCTGGCTATGCGCTGCTGGAGCAGGGGGCGCCGGCGGAGGATGCCGTGTGCGCGGCTATCCGTGTTATGGAGGATGCTCCGGAGTTCAACGCTGGTCGTGGCGCTGCATTGACGAGCGAAGGCATCGTATCCATGGATTCCTGCCTGATGACCGGTGTCGATGGCGAGGTCGGTTCCGCGTGCGGTCTGACCACGTCTAAGAATCCGATCAACGTAGCGCGTGCCATCAAGGAAAAGACCAAGCATGTCATGTTTGCCAAGCCCGGTAATGATTTGCTCAAGGAGTGGGGAATCGAACTGTGCGACAGTGAATATTTCATCACTCCAGCACGTCAGGAATCCTTGCGCGAGGCGCAATCCAACGGCGATGAATGGGAGAAGCATGGCACCATCGGCGCTGTCGCCCGTGACTCGTCCGGCAACATCGCTGCCGGCACCTCCACCGGTGGCATCACCAACCAGATGCCGGGACGCGTCGGCGATTCGCCTCTGCCGGGCTGTGGTACCTATGCCAACAACGATTCCGTCGCGATCTCCTGCACCGGTATCGGTGAAGCGTTCGTCAAGGAAGTCGCTGCGCATCAGGTTTCCGATCGTGTTCTGTACGCCAAGGAGGAGCCGATCGAGGCTGCGAAGGCGGCGCTGGATGGTGTCGCCCGTCATCATGGAGATGGCGGTATGATCGTCGTTCCGGCTCATGGTGAAGGCGCAATGGTGTTCAATAGCGAGATGATGAACTGCGGTTGGAAGTCTCCGAAGGGCAGCTACGTGCAGAGTTGATGCTGTAGTGGCAAACCGGCAAAACAAGCCACAAAAGTACAGTGGGGTTCGAATCCATGAAGGATTCGAACCCCACTGTACTTGAGCTCCCTATATGGCCGGCGAATCGTTCGTCCGCCGGCCAGAAACATCACTTAGTGATGGTGTTGTAGGTAGGCAGATTGGTGTAATCGAACGATACGTTCTTCACGTTCGTCGCGGACGCGGCGGCGACGTTGTCGTTCCACAGCGGAATCACCGGAAGATCCTTGGCCAGCACTTCCTGCGCCTTGGTGAAGTCCTCGGTCCGCTTCTTTACGTCGGTCTGGGCAAGTGCGGCATTCAGGAGCTTGTCGAATTCCGCACTCTTGTAATCACCATCGTTCGAACCATGACCGTCAGCGGAGCTGGAGGCATATAGCGGATTGAGATAATCCTCAGCGGACGGGTAATCCAGCATCCAGCCGGCACGGAACGCGGTTTTGATGGTGCGGTTGGTCACCTGGTTACGCACGTCGCTGAACGTGGCGTACGGCTCGCCAGCGGCGTCGATGTCGAGCGTGTTCTTGATCTGATTGCACACGGCATCGACCCATTCCTTATGGCCGCCATCGGCGTTATAGGCGATTCGGAAGTTGCCGGACCACGGCTTGATGGCATTGGCTTTCTTCCAGAGTTCCTTGGCCTTGGAAGCGTTGTATTTCAGGTTGCTGCCGTTCTGTTCCAGTTTCTTCACATATTCGGGGACGAGCGGTGAAGTGAAATCGGTGGCCGGGGTCTTCGTGTTGTTGTAAACCTTCTTGACGATCTGGTCGCGGTCGATGGCCATGGAAATGGCCTGACGACGCAACTGGCCTTCTTCGTCGTTGCCGAAATGCTCAAGACGTTCCGGAATGACGAAGGACTGGAACGAGGATCCTGCCTGGCTGTAGGCGATCACGCTGGAATCCTGACGGAAGGTCTTCACCGCGGACTGTGGAATCTGATCCATCACGTCGAGGTTGCCAGACAGCACGTCGGAGTAAGCGGAATCCTCATTCGTGTAGACGCGGTATTCGATGCCTTTGTTGGACACCTTGCGGCTGCCCTTATAATCCTTGTTTGGTACGACGATGATGTTCTTGTCGTGGGACCAGGACTTGAACTTGTACGGACCATTGCCAATCGGAGCCTGGCCGAACTTCTTGATGTCCTTAAATGCCACGCTTGGCAGCGGGAACATGGATTGGTGCGCGAGCTTGGTCGGGAATACGGAATCAGGCTTGTTCAGTTCGACGACCAGCGTGTAGTCGTCCGGGGTGGAAAGACCGGAAAGTGTGGCCTTCGGATCGACGTTCGGATCCTGCAGTTCGTCATAGCCCTTGATGGTGGAGAATCGGCTTGCGGTCTTCTGCGCGTTCTTCACGTTGGCGGCGAAACTCCAGGTGTCGGCGAAGGAATGGGCGGTTACCGCCTCGCCGTTGGTGAACTTCCAGCCTTTCTTCAACTTGATTGTGTACTTGGTGGCATCCTCGTTCGGGGTGATACTCTCGGCGACTTCGAGATGTTGCTTGCCCTTTGCGTCGAAGCTCACCAGACCTTCGAACAGGTATCGAATAACTCTGCCGCCGCCCATTTCGTTGGTGTCGCTTGGAATTAGACCGTTCTGCGGTTCGCTGTTGTTCACTGAAATCAGCGAGGTGCTATCGGAGCCGTTGGAGGCTGTGTCATCGTTGGAAGACGATCCGCATGCGGCGATCGACGTCAGCATGGCACCCGCCGCGGCCATGGCCAGCAGACGCCGGAACGTGTTGTTCTTCATTTCATTCTCCTTTAATGTCGACTTTTCCGCCGATTATGTCGACGAAAAAACAATAGGACATAATATGGGAGTTTTATAAAATTTTCGTGTCATGTCTCAATTTGAAAACGAACCGCTGGCAGGCGTTGGATATGGACGTTATCTTCAGCTTTCTAGGAATGCGGGGATGGCCTCGACCGCCGCATAGCCCGCGCGGTACATGCGTTCCAAACCTTCGAACGACTTGCTCAACGTGTTCAGGCCGTACAGGCTTTCCGGTGTGAGGATGAGCACGCGGCCGTCCTGCTCGTATTCCTTGGCCAGTGCCACTTCGTCGTTGTACGTCTGATAACGGTTGAGCAGTGTTTGCGGGTTTCAATCGACTTTACGCGGTCTATCGGAACATTCGCGCTCAGCGATCAAGCAGCGATTGCGCTAATTGCGCGATTTGTGTGGAAGTGTCGGAATTGGCCAGCTCGATACCACCGTCCGCGTCTTCCGGAGAGAGTTTGCCCAACGATTCGAGCACTACGCCAAGATGGCGCACGGTACCTTCGTTGCCGTCGATGATTGCCGCTGTGTCGGGCAGCAGTTCGCGGAAATAGTTGCGGTAAAACACGAAATGCGTGCAGCCAAGCACTACCGAATCGATCGTCGACAAATCATACTGGTCGAAATACTGGTGCAGCGTGTGCATCACAACATCGTGATCGTCGAGTTGGCCGTGCTCAACGATCTCCACCAAACCGGGGCAGGGTTCCGGAAAGATCGTATGGTCTGTTTTGAAACGATCCATCAGCACGGCGAACTTGCGTTCCCGCAACGTCAGGGGAGTAGCTGCGACGATGACACGCTGACGATTGCCATGGCCTCGATCGCACGCCACCTTCAGCGCTGGTTCCATGCCAATGATCGGAATGTCGTATTTGTCGCGCAACTCGTTGGCTGCGGCGGAAGTGGCGGTATTGCAAGCGATGACAACCGCTTTCACTCCCTGCTCCACGAAACGTTTCACAATGGCGTCGGACAGCTTGCGTACCTGTTCAGGTGATTTGGTTCCGTACGGAGCGTTCGCGGAATCGCCAAAATACAGCACGCGTTCGTTCGGCATATCGCGGCGGATTTCGCGCGCCACGGAAATCCCGCCCAAACCGGAATCGAAAACGCCGATTGGTGCCGTTGAAGTCATACGTCCTCCCTTGTTCCGCACGCAAACATACTGCAACATAATGCACACGTGTTGCGTCCAACTTCTTCAATAGCCTACCGCGTGTAGAGTGAATCGGTATGAGCATTCCAAGCATTGTTTACAAAGCACACGCCACCGGCAACGATTTCGTGGTGTATCTGGACGCCGAAGGCACGTACGAGCCTACCGCCGATGAAGTGCGATTCCTGTGCGACCGTCATTTCGGTATCGGTGGCGATGGCTTGATCCGCCTTACTCATCCGCAGGCGGTGTCCGATTTGAACGACAAGCAGATTGCCGTTTGTGCTGCCGACAATGCGGATTGGTTCATGGACTACCGCAACGCGGATGGTTCGTTGGCTGAGATGTGCGGCAACGGCACGCGTGCGATCACTCTGTTCGCGCAACGGCAGGGTATTGCCGGTCAGCCGGGCGGTGAACCGTTCCGTCTCGGCACCCGTGCCGGTGTGAAGGTTCTGACTTCACTTGGCGATGTGCCGACTCTTGGCAAGGACGTGTTCCAGGTTGAGATGGGTTCATGGAAGCGTGGCGATCTTGATGGATACGAAGTGACGATTCCCGGCACGGCCGGTTCCGCACGCGGCACGTTCGTGGACATGGGCAATCCGCATGTGGTGGCCGTCATCGAAGACGCGTTCTCCAGCCTGCCGACGGTGGAACAGCTTGATTTGGTGACCAAGCCGGTGGTCGCGCCCCGAATCGAAAGCGACCAGAATGTTGAGTTCGTGCGCATCGACGAGCAAAGCGAAGGCGACAACGAGGGCAACGCCACCATGCGCGTTAACGAACGCGGCTGCGGCGAAACCCTGTCGTGCGGAACCGGCCTGTGCGCCACCGCCATCACGTTGCGTGCCAAAACCGGCATCGACCATTGGACGATCACCGTGCGTGGCGGCACCCTGCGCGTCGACGTGACCGATAACGACGTGAAACTCACCGGATCGGCCACCATCGTCGGCAAAATCGAACTGCTGTAAGGTTTTGCGCATAACACTGAAATTTGCGGATACGCAAAAGAAAGAAGCCGGCTGTTTCCAGTCGGCTTCTCTTGTAGGCGAGTGAATCCCTACTGCTGATTGGACGTTACTTGACGTCAACTGAACAGCAGGGGGCCGTCTTCGACGAGAATGATCACAATCAATGTCACGATCCATAAGGCATCGACCATCAGATCGTAATTAAGACGGTAGTAGGTGCGTACGCCCTCGCGCTTGGCCGGAATCTCCTGAACCACCGCCGTGGCATGAGACAACGCCATGAACTGCACGGTGGTGGAGAACATCAGGCACAGACACCACGGGCATAGCGCGTTGATCACAAACAACGACTGCGAGGTCAGCCAATACGAATAAGCCAGCGCGGCCAATCCACCCAGCCATGTGCACAACGCAAACCAGCGGGGCACGGCGACCTTCGTCAAACCGATCACCGCGATCGTTACGAACACTGATTCCGCGGCGATGCCGAAGAACGCATTCGGGAAACTCAAACCGGCGAACTTCACAACCTCAGCCTGCCACGATTCCGCAACCGTGGAACACGACATCACGGCATTCACATCACAGCTGAGCTTCTGACCGGGATTGCGCGCCAATTTCAGTGTCTCGGCGGAAAGCACGAACGATACGACCAGCGCTACCGCCGAGGCGATCAGCATGACTAGATACGTCCATGTCGCGGTATGCCGCCAACCGCGCGGCTTCGTATAATCATCGTCGAGAGTGGCTTCGGCAACCTGTTCGCCGGAAAAATCGCTCATCGTGCATCCTTGAATCAAAATACAAACGTTGTCATCGCCTAGTTTACGCGGTATTGTGCCGAGTCGCGCCAAAAACAGCTTACGATGGATACATGATTCGCGTAGGCACTGCGGCACCGCCCGCTGAAGGTTGGGACATTCACTGCCATACCGTTTTTTCCGACGGTACGGAAACGCCGCGTGCGTTGTTGCAGGAAGCGAGAGCATTGCGATTGCATGGTGTTGCGATTGCCGATCATGACACGACCTCCGGTTGGCAGGATGCGTTGGCTGCTTCGCGGGAGGTCAGATTGCCGTTGTTACGCGGTACGGAAATCACTGCCGTCGATGAGAGCGTATCCGTGCACATGCTCGCATTCCAATATGATCCGCTGAACGCCGATATCAGCGAGATGTTCGCGTCCACCCGCGAGGCGCGACTGCGTAGAACCAAGCGCATGGTCGAACTGATGGCGCAGGATTTTCCGATTACGTGGGACGATGTGCTCGCCCAAGTGAAGGAAGGGGAGCGCACCACAATCGGCCGTCCGCACATCGCCGACGCGCTGGTCGCGGCGGGCGTGTACGAGACGCGTTCCGACGCGTTCGCCGACGCGGTGAGCGCCAAATCCAAGTATTACATTCCCACGCCGTCGCCGTCGACGCACGAGGTCATCGCCGCCGTCAACGGGGGCGGGCGGTGTGGTGGTCGCCGCGCATGCGGGCGATCCGCAACGCAACCGCCGGCTGCTGTCCGACGAGCAGCTTGACGCGATGATCGCCGACGGCTTGGACGGCTTGGAAATATGGCATCGCGGCAATCCTCCGGAACAGCGCGAACGATTGCTGACGATTGCCGCACGGCACGATCTGCTGGTGACCGGCGGCTCGGACTGGCATGGCAAAGGCAAGCCGAACGGTCTGGGCGAGAACCTTACCGACGACGACACCGTACGCGGAAATCTTGTGCCGGGGTGTGGATTTGATCGGTCGCGTCGGCAGCTCACATGCCGCATGAAATCCGGATATGGAATTTCCAAGCGTGAACCGGATACATGAATCGAATATGAAAAAGGCGTCGAACCTGATATGGCCCGACGCCTTTTTCATTTGGAACGTGTCCAACGCGTTTGCAGGTGACGATCAGAGATTGCCGAAGCCGACGGCGTGCTTGGTTTCGGAACCGATGATGGCGTAGCCGAGCGAGCCTGCCGGCACCACGATGCGACGACCCTTGTCGTCCGTCAGATTGATGGTCTTGCCGTTCTCCACGGCGTCGGCGATGGCCGCGTTGACCTCATCGGCGCTCTGTTCGGTGCTGAAGGTGACGGTGCGGGCCACATTCTGAATGCCGAGTTCAATATCCATGGATGCTCCTTCGTGATAATGCGCAATGCATGCGCACGTGTATGTACGGGTTATGTGCGTCTATTCTACGCGTAGCTTCTCATCGGTGGCGTCTTCCGCCTCCCACTGATTGATCTGCGCCTGCGCTTTCTGCATGGTCGCCTCATCTCGCTCCAACAGTGGAATGAGTACTGTCGCGGCCTCGCTGTGCGATGCGGGAATCGATTCCTCGTTCGTATCGTCGTTGTCGTCGGCCGTTTCCAGCCTGCTGATTACCATGGTGGAACTTGACGGCATGGATTCGTGCCGTTCTTTTGCGGAATGTTCCGGAATGAAAGTGCTGACCGAGGTCGCCTCATGTTCATTCGTATTGCCGGACGGTGCTTGTGATTGCTGGGTTCCGGCCGGTGCGAACGCTTCCGTCGCGTCGTTGACGATTTCCTTCGTCTTGCGGACCGGCTGGGAGCCGGTCACGTCGAAATCGCCGGTCGCGTCGAAATCGCCAGTGGAATCATCCATATCCACAGCGTCAACATGACGTTCGCCGGTCGTGTCGGAATCATTCTGCTGTGCGGCCGCGTTACGGCGACGCTCCGATTCGTTCAGCAACGTGCCTACGGTGATTGTGCTCGGCGGGCGCTGGGGGCGATCCTTGGACTCCTGCTTCGTTTCAGTTTGCACGCGATTCTTCGCTGTGGCGACACCCAACTGGTGGGCCAGGCGTTCCACCTGCGCCTTGAATTGCATAATCTTGGCGTTGTCTGCCTTGTTCAAAGCGGAAATAAAATCGCCGACCTGCTCCATCTGCAGCCACAGATTGGCCCGCAGCATAATCAGATCATCCAAACGATTGCCCAACATGCGACCGTATGCGGAAAGCAAGGCATTGCGGTGGTTCTCGTCAAGCTTGGCGAAAATCCAAGCCAAATCGCGGGCAGGATCGTTGACCTGCATATCCTGCCAATTCGTGACCGCGGTGATGGACGAACCGGAAAAAAGCACATCGCCGTCACGCAACCCGCCATGCACCGGGCAAGTGGAGAACGACCACAGGCCGTCGGTCTCAAGAATATTCGCCCAACTAGTGGTGATCTCCTGCGGAACATGACCAGCCTGACGCAGGCGCTTGATCCAAGCGGTCAGCTGAGCGCGAATCTGGCCGGTGACAAACGTCGGATAGCCCGCTTCCTGCAGGAAGTCGGGACGAAGGCGATGAATCGCGCCCAAAGCGGTGCCTACGCGGGAACAATCATCCAAAGTCAGCAGCTCCAACGGCCGCGCCTGACCCACATGGTGGGTGCGACCATCAGCACGGACGTATCTCCAGTGGCGGAATGCTTCAAATCGCCGATTTGAAAAGCTACTATGCTATCGACGGCAAAACCCAATCCGCCTAATTCGCGGGCTTGCGAGAGCGTCTGCGCAGCGCGCACGCGACCGGCAAGACGCTTACGGCCTTCAGGCGTGTTGGATGCGAACACGTCATACAGCTTGCCCGCTGCATCCTGAACCACGGCATGGTCGACGCCGTACCCCTCGTCGGTCGGGTTGGTCTGTTCGCTGGCACGCGCGCCCGCAATGGCGGCGTTCGGCATCGCCGCACTCGTCAGGGCAGCCATCATAAATTTGCTTCGTTCGGTCACAATTCCAACCTTAATACACAATAGGGGCGAAGCGTTGCCGACTTGCCAGTAAAACTGCAGGTGAACCGCGGGCAAATCGTCACATGGCGACGGCAATCTGCCACAATGGAACGTATGAGTGCAACAGCGGAAGAGATTCTTGACGGATTGGATGAGGCGCAAAGGGCGGCCGCAACGGCCGTGGACGGTCCAGTGCGCATCATCGCGGGCGCGGGCGCGGGCAAGACGCGAACCGTTACCCGCAGAATCGCCTATGCGTGCGCCACCAAAGCGTGGAATCCACAAAGCACGATCGCAGTCACATTCTCCGTCAAAGCGGCGGCGGAAATGCGTAGCCGCCTATCGAAACTCGATGTCGCAGCCGACGTCAAAGCAGCCACCTTCCACTCCGCGGCCCTCCATCAGCTACGCCAAGTGTGGCCGGACGTATGCGAGGGGCCGATGCCGTTCATTTCCAGAAATCCACGTGAACTGGTGGAGCGCTCGCTGCGCCGCGTCACCACCTTCCAAGTGGATGACGACACCATACGTAACTTGCAAGCGGAAATCAACTGGTGCAAAATCTCACTGATCGCACCGGAAGATTACGCGCGGGTTTGCGCGGCAACGCATCGGCAGCCGCCATCAGGCCTCGAACCAAGCCAATTCGTAGACGTATACAAAGCGTATGAGGCAGAAAAAACCAACCGCAACGAAATCGATTTCGACGATATTCTGCTGATCGTTTGTCATCTGATGGAAAGCGACGAGGAAGTGGCCTCAGCTATCCGCTCCAACATCAGATGGCTTACCGTCGACGAGTACCAGGACGTTTCGCCATTGCAGCACCGTCTGCTCACCCGATGGCTCGGCTCAAACCGCAATATTTGCGTGGTGGGCGATCCGGCGCAGACCATCTACTCGTTCGCGGGCGCAAGTAGCTACAGTCTGCTCAACTTCGATTCGGAATTCGGTCCGCTCACCGCTGACATCAATCTGAACAACGACTACCGTTCCACGCCGCAGATCGTCAACTATGCCAATCGTGTGCTTGCGGCATCGCCGCAACGGGCCGATTATCTGAAGCTCAGCTCTGAAAGGAGCAAAGGACGGAGGGTCGTGGAAACCATATATGGCAGCGATTGGGAGGAAGCGCAAGGTGTGGCGGCGCGCATCCGCAAACTGGTGGATGCGGGGGAGTCGCCGGCCGATTGCGCGATTCTCACCAGAGTCAACGCGCAGCAGAAAATCCTGTGCAAGGCATTGGCCGAACAGCATTTGAGATATCGCGTGCGCAGGGATAGCGGATGGCAGAATTCCGCACTTTCCGACGACACGCAGACCAGACTGGCCATGTTGGAGGCATTGGGCGTCGGCGCGGATCTGAGCGGCGTGACCATTTCCACTATCCACGCGTCCAAAGGTTTGGAATTCAAGCACGTGTTCCTTATCGGCTGCTCGGAAGGACTCATACCGTATGGGTTGCCGCAGGATGACGACGTGCTTGAGGAGGAACGCCGGCTCATGTATGTGGCCGTGACGCGCGCCGAAGACACGCTTGACGTCTCATATGCGCGTACCCGTGAAGGCAATGAGGGTGAAAGGGCACGACGGGTGTCGCGCTTCTTCCGCTGATACTGCTAACGGAATAGCGCGATTACTCGGCGTCGGTATCGTTGTTGCTGCCGGATTCTGCGGAATCGTCAGAGTCGCTGCCATTGGTATCGGATTCGCCGCCCCTGTGCTCTTCCTCGTCAAGCAGCTTGCTGAGTTCGGCATCCCAATCGATGGTCATGCCATCGGCGTCGCCAAGGGGCTGCGACGCCATATCGGTGGCATTGGAAGCGGCGAACGTCGTATTTTCCGTGTTTTCCGACGATCCGTTGTTCTGCGACTGTGAGGTGTTGTCATCGTCATCATTCGGCAGTTGCGGCAGTAGATCGGGATGTGACCATTTCGCGTCTCGTGCCTGCGCGCCTTCCGTAGCGCAGATGTTATCCCACAATGCGGCCGCTTCACGCATGCGCTTCGGGCGTAATTGCAAGCCGATCAGGCTTTCGAAGGTGCGTTCCGCAGGACCTCCGATGGCGCGCTCGCGGCGGAGCATCTCACGAAGCTGTTCGATATGCGGAATATGAGCCATGCCGGCGCGCCACACTACGGTGTCTACCCAACCCTCTACCAAGGCGAGCAGATTCTCCAGCGATTTCATGGCCTGCTGTTGTTCAGGCGTGTCGGGGAACGCCACCTTGGTGATGTTCACCGCGTCTGCCATGGAATCCGGGTCGACGGACTGCGCATCGCGGATCTGCTCCTCCATGGCGTCCAAATCGATATTGGTACCACGGGCATACTTGCCCAACAGCGCCTCGAAACGTGGCATCAGCCACGGCACGGAAGCATACAGGCGCGAATGGGCGAGCTCCTGCAATGCAAGATAGCTCATCACCTCGGTCACGTCGATCTCCAAGGATTTGGCGTATTCGACGACGTTCTGCACGATCAGGCCGCCAGCCGGATTCTTCAGCAGCGAAATGCTTTGGTCGAAACTGCCACGCACTTCATGCGACAGATCGCCGGCGGCGCGTCCCAGCTGCATGGCAAACGACGTGTTGCCGACGAAACGCATCAGCTTTGCCGGATCCTTCATATCATCGGGAATCGGAATCTGCACCGGACCGGCGAAAATGCCGGAAATTTCCGTATGGAATTCGGAATCGCCGAAACGCTGTGACAAAATCGAAGCCAGAGCGTCGCTCATCGACTCGGCAATCGGGGATGCAAACTGCGCCCAGGAATCGATGCATCCTTCCACCCAGCCTGCGCGGGTAAGCACCTGCGTTTCGCCTTGCGCGGGGTTGAATTCGCAAGCGGTGTCAAGCCACAGATTCGCCTCGCTGATGGCTCGCCGGGCCATCTCGCCGTACTCCGCGCTCACACTGGTTTCCGATCCTTCGCCATTGGCCTGCTGCAATGCCAATGATTTCGCCAGTTTGACGTTGATTGGACCTTCCTCGGTGATGTGCTGGATGTCTCCGAAAGTGTTGAGCCCGCCCGCAGTGAACGCCTGCATCATCGACCTGACCTCGGCCGGCTTGGGAAGCTTGCTCACATCCTGACTCATCAACTGGTCGCGCAACTCCTCCGGCATGTTGGAAAACTGGTTCCATGCCATCTCGCCTTGAATTGGTCCGAAACAATCGATAAACCATTGGCGGATCGCGTTCTCGTCCATGCCGGCCCTGCCTTTTCCTAAGCGTTTTTTCAAGTTTGGTTGGTTCCATACTATGCTATGGGAGGTATGCCCAAGATGAAGGAAACACGACGAATTCACGGCAAAAACACACGTAGCGGCGCTCCGGGACGTGTCAAACGATGGCTGATAGGCGCGGAAGGTTGGCTGTCCGCGCGTTCATGGCGTTATCTTGCAGGACCGTTGGTGGCGGTACTGTGCGTATTGGTGTTGATTATGCCCAGCGCGTATGTGGTGCAGGTGCCCGGCCCGACGCAGAATGTGCTCGGGGAGGTTTCCGGCAAGCAGGTCATCGCCGTTTCCGGTGCGAAAACGTATAAGGATTCAGGCCAACTGCTGTTGGTCACGGTCAATGCTTCAGGTGTGCCAGGGTACCCGGTGTCGAACGCGCAGGCATTGGTGGCGTGGGCCGATTCGAAATCCACGGTGATGCCTCAGGAAGCGGTGGTTCCTGTTGGGCAGACCGCAGAGGAATACAAGCAGTCCAGCGACAAGGAGATGACGTCATCGCAGGATTCCGCCACCGCAGCGGCGAAAAAGTTCCTGGAAGAGCATGGTTATGACGTGTCCGGCATGAAGGTGTCCATGCATGTGGACGACATCGGCGGGCCGTCGGCGGGCATGATGTACACGCTTGGTCTGATCGACAAGGTGACCGGTGAAAAACTTTCTGGGGGTAAGATCATCGCGGGAACGGGCACTATGAACGACAAAGGTGAAGTCGGTGAAATCGGAGGCATCCGTTTGAAGATGCTCGGAGCGAAACGCGACGGAGCAACTTGGTTCCTTGCCCCGGAATCCAATTGTTCCAGCGTTGTGGATCATATTCCGGAAGGTTTGAACGTGGTGAAGGTGTCCACTTTGCAGGAGGCGTACGATGCGCTGGTTGCCGTCCGAGACGGCAAGGGTGCATCCCTGCCGCAATGCTCCGCGGGAGAGTGACGCATTCCGAGATATAAGAAAAAACAATCTCGCAAAGTGAGCAATTCCACGGTTCGTAACGTATATGTTCGAGCAGTGTTGGTATATTGACGAACGTGAATCAAACGGCATCTGATAACGCTGAAGAATTCGGTTTCCACGCCGGCGACCTGGTACAGGAATGGCTGTGGGACGATGATGTGGACGACTCGATCCGCGCCAAGATCGAGGAGCTGACCGGTGAAGAGCTGGTCGACGAGGACTATGATTCCGCCGTTGATGGCGTGATTATCTGGTGGCGCGACGGCGATGACGAAGACGAACTGTCTGACACCATCGTCGATGCGTATGCGGTCCTCGGCGACGATGGTCCATTGTGGGTGCTCACCCCGAAGCCGGGGCGCCCGGGCGCGGCAAGTTCAAGCACCGTGCAGTCCGCCGCGAAGACCGCCGGCATGAATGCAGCCACGCCGCTGACCGTCAGCGGTGACTGGAACGGCATCCGTCTGCGCGCATTCGGCAAAGGCCGCTGATCGTATTCGTTTTACCTGCCTTGGCGCGCATGGCCAAGGTCGGGCGCTCATATAAAGGCTTGGAATCACACGATTCCAAGCCTTTTTTTGCTTGCGGAAGCAGTCGAAGAAGATGTTTCCATGAAATTGTCTATATTGACAAAAGTCATGACTTTGCTGACGTGCACGCGAGATAGTTGGGAATATCAGAAGAGTCGGAACGGCTTATTTTCTGCGGAAACAAAAGGTGGGCGATGAGGGACTCGAACCCCCGACATCCACCGTGTAAAGGTGGCGCTCTAACCAACTGAGCTAATCGCCCGCAAAGCTCTACTGTACAGTATTCGTTGCCTGCGACAGCTTCAACGTGTGTCGCGCTGCCCAATAGGGGTTCCTTCCATAGTAAATGCGTGAAAAATGGTGTGATTTGAGTGTCGATTCGCTGAATTTTCCACAAGAAAGCCAAAAGCGTCGAATCAATCACGTAGAGTAAGGACGTTGAGTAGTGCAGTAGGAGGTCGATAGCCAATGGCGCAGGAACCTGAATCCGAGAGGAACGCATCGGGGATCGCTCGTACTTCAAAGCGCAAGTGGGGGTATGATTCCGAACAGGTGGACGCTTTTCTTGAGCGTGCGCACATGCTGTACGAAGGTGAGGGAGCGCAACTCACCCAGCATGATATTCAGAATGTTTCTTTCGATTTGGTCAAAGGCGGCTATGTGATCGCCCAAGTGGACGCGGCTCTTGCTCGTTTGGAGCGCGCCGTGGTGGACAAGCAGACCACATGGGAGATTTCGCAGCACGGTCGTGTGGCGTGGAAAGCGCAGACCGAAAGTCTGTTCCGCCAGCTTGACGCCCATTCCAAACGTGAGCACGGCGAACGTTTCAAGCCAGGAGAAGGCAAGGAACCGAGCTATGACCGCAAGCAAGTGGATCGCATCGTCGATCAGTGCCTGACGAAGGCCGCTGGCGAGCTCGGCGTTGAGGAAGTGTCGGAAGACGATGCCAAGAAACTTGTCGATCTGAACTCCCAGACCGTGGCGAATGTGATCTTCACCCAGCGCAAGGGCAAGCGTGGCTATGACGAGCGTCAGGTGGATTATTACCTGAACGAATGCGTGCAGCTGCTGACCAGACTCGAATCCTATGCTCGTGTGGCCGACTTCGTGGGCGAGCCCTCCGAAAGCGCGATGACCGCAGCCAATCCGTCCGCAACCAGTCTGGCATCCCAAGAGACGCAGGTGGTCTCGCCGTTATTCGCCGTTCCAGCCGTTTCCGCAGAACCTATTGCGCAGCCCGCTCAGGTTCAAAACAGCACTGACTCCTTCGACGCTTTGAATAAGGCGGAACGTGAGATTTTCACCACGCCTGCAACGTCCCCGGTGAGCATTCCGGCCACTCAAACCGCTGCGCCGACGTATGCTCCCGTGGTTCCGCCTGTGTTCCAGCCAACCATCAGCACCCCGTCGGCTCCGGTAACTCCGGCAGCTCCTGTAACGCCGGAACCTCAGGCCGCTCCGGTTGCTCCAGCGGCTCCGGAACAGTCGTTGGCACACCTGTTCAAAGCGTCCAATGCGGTTGACGAGGAGCCATCTTCCGCAGGAACGGAAACCGAAGCGTTCAATCCGCTTTCTGATGATGGCGCGCCGAGCTATGACGCTCCGGCCGCGCCTGCGGCTCCTGTGATTCCAGACGCTTCGGTCGCACATCAGCCGGAAGAATCTCACGGCATCACCATCGCTCCCGATTCTTCGTTGGCTGCCTTGGCGCAGATGGCCCAGAACATCGACGCTCCCGATCCGGTCGAAGACACGTTCACCCCGCGCATGCCAAGCCTGTCGACGCCGAACCTTCCGCAGGTCAATACCGACTCGATTAATCTCGGAACCTTGCCGACCGTCCCACCCTCCTTCACGCTGGAACCAGCAACCTCCGCAGATCACTCGGCAACGGCAACTCCCGTTGAACCGGCGAAACCGGCAGAGGAAGAGAAGAAGAACGAAACCAAGCCGGCAACCAATCCGATGTTCGAAGCATCCAACAGCAATCTGGATGTCGATATTCCCGACCTGTCGTTCCCCTCTTTTGAATAGGCAATCGCACTGAACAGGCTGACGTGACCGTCAGCCTGTTTTCGCGTTCACACGAATAATCCAAAACAAATACGGAGCACACGCATAACCCATGCAAACCTCAACCGTAGTCATTCTGGGATCCACCGGATCCATCGGCACCCAAGGACTTGACGTCATCTCCCGCCATCTCGACCGTTTCAACGTGGTCGGACTTGCGGCAGGCGGCTCCCACGTGGAACTTCTGGCCCAACAGGCGGTCCAATTTCACGTTTCGAAAGTCGCCATCTTCAACACAAACGCGGTCCATGCGCTCCAAGATGCGCTAAACCAAGCCGGCGCAAGCCATGTGGAAATCATGGCCGGGCCGGAAGCGGTAATCGCCATGGCCGGATCCGGTGCCGACGTGGTGTTGAACGGCATTACCGGATCCATCGGCCTTGAACCTTCGATTGCGGCACTGCAGGCAGGATCGCAGCTGGCGCTCGCCAACAAGGAATCCGTTGTGGCCGGCGGTCATCTGCTGTTCGACGCACAGGTTCGTGCGCAGCAGATCAATCCGGTTGATTCCGAACATTCCGCCATCTGGCAATCGTTGCGTTCGGGCACGCACGGTGAAGTGTCGAAACTCGTGGTCACCGCTTCCGGAGGTCCGTTCCGCGGTTGGAAACGCGAGCAGATGACCGACATCACGCCTGAACAGGCGTTGAACCACCCTACTTGGAATATGGGTCCGGTGGTGACCATCAACTCGTCCACGTTGATGAACAAGGGGCTTGAAGTCATCGAAGCGAGCCGTCTGTTCGACGTGCCTCCGAGCCGTATCGACGTGACCGTGCACCCGCAATCCATCGTGCATTCCATGGTGGAATTCCGCGATGGCGCCACCATCGCACAGGCTTCACCGCCTGATATGCGTCTGCCGATCGCGCTTGGCCTATCGGCTCCCGAACGACTTGGCAACATCGCAGCGGCCTGTGATTGGACGAAAGCCGCCATGTGGACGTTCGAACCGCTTGACGATGAGGCATTCCCCGCAGTGAGCTTGGCTCGACATTGCTTGGAAGCTTCCGAAAAGCATACGGCCGTGCTGAATGCTGCCAACGAACAGGCCGTTCACGCCTTCCTCGAACATCGCTTGCCATATCTCGGCATCGTCGATACCGTCAAGGAAGTGTTGGACGAAATGGATGCGGAACTGCGCGGCAATCCGCTATTCGCTTCCGTGGAGGAAATGAGCCAACTCGAGCTGGAAGCCCGTCGTCGAGCCGACGACCTGATAAACAAGTAACGGAAAACGAAACAAAACAAACAGACGAAACGTAAGTGACGCAAGGCTCCCTAAGTCGGGAGCCTTGTTATTGCAAGGATTTGACGTATGCCAGAAATCGAAAAGCCGTTCCGTAAAACCGGTGAGGCAGCCATTAGCGAAAGCCCGCTGCATCCGCGCCGCAAATCGCACCGTATTATGGTCGGTCCCGTTCCAGTCGGCGGGGGAGCGCCAATCTCGGTGCAATCCATGACCAATACGCTGACAGCCAATGTTCCCGCGACATTGCAGCAGATCGCGGAACTGACCGCAGCCGGCTGCGATATCGTGCGCGTGGCCGTACCAAGCCAGGATGATGCCGACGCATTGCCGGAAATCGTAAGGAAATCACCGATTCCGGTCATCGCCGATATTCATTTCCAAAGCAAATACGTGTTCCAGGCCATTGACGCGGGCTGCGCTGCGGTGCGTGTGAACCCCGGCAACATCCGCAAATTCGACGAGGTTGGCCCTTCCATTTGCAAAGCCGCCACGGACGCGGGCATTTCGTTGCGCATCGGCGTGAACGCGGGCTCGCTCGATAAGGAACTGTATGCGAAATATGGCGGTCCGACGCCGGAGGCACTGGTTGCGTCCGCCATGAAGGAAGCGCGCATGTTCGAAGACGTCGGCTTCCATGATTTCAAGATTTCCGTCAAGCATCATGATGTGATCACCATGGTGGAAACGTATCGTCTGCTCGCTTCCAAGGGTGATTGGCCGTTGCATCTTGGTGTCACCGAAGCTGGACCGGCATGGCAGGGCACCATCAAAAGCTGTTTGGCATTCGGTGCGCTGCTGGCTGAAGGCATTGGAGACACGATTCGCGTTTCGCTGTCGGCACCGCCCGTCGAAGAAGTGAAAGTCGGGTGCAAGCTGCTGGAATACATGGGATTGCGTCCGCGCAAGTTCGACATTATCTCCTGCCCGAGCTGCGGTCGTTCCCAGGTTGATGTGATTCAGTTGGCCAATGCGGTGACCGAAGGTTTAAAGGATGTGACCGCGCCGATTCGCGTGGCTGTTATGGGCTGCATCGTCAACGGTCCGGGCGAGGCCCGTGAAGCCGATTTGGGTGTGGCATCCGGCAACGGCAAGGGACAGATTTTCATCAAGGGCAAAGTCATTCAAACCGTGCCGGAAGACCAGATTGTGGAAACGCTGCTGGTCAAAGCGCAGGAGATCGCCGCGCAGATGGAAGCGGACGGACAGGTGCCCGTCAACGCCACAGGACCGGTGGTGGTGCCGGTGGCGCAAGGTAATTGTTGATTTCGCTGACCGCGGGCGGTCGATTGCAGATTGTGATCGGCCGCCCGCTGGTTTTGCTGGTTGTCGATTGCCATTTCAGCTGGAGTCGGTACAATGAACGGCGTGTCAGATCAGGAACGTCAGTCAGTCATGTCCAGCGCGGAGAGCCAATCCAGTCAGTGGACGAGGGGCAGACGGCTGATGGTCAGTTTGCCTATCTTCATCATCCTGCTGGGCATTCTGGTGTCGGTATCCAATTTGACGGCATCGTCATGGAAGTACGAGCCAACCGGTCAAACCATCGAAACGTTATCATCCGACACGGCAGTGACCTTCGATAATCCTTCCGGCAAAACCCTTGCCAAACGAGGCGATTACGAAGTGACGCAACGATATGTCACCATTGAGGCGAAACAGCCGTCAACCGGTGAAATACAACAGGTCAAAGTGTTGATTCGAGAGCCGAAAGACGCGGGAAACAATCGGCCCGGCGTGGTGTTCATGCATGGTGCCGGATATGGTACCTGTGACAACTCATTTGGAGACATGGCCACCGATCTCTCATCCGCAGGCTTCGTGACGGCCGTGCTCGACAAGCCGGTATGGTCCACCAACGATGCGACCCGTGATTACCCGGGCTCCGCGGCCATTTACGATCAGGTCATCACCATGTTGCGTGATCTCGACAACGTTGACGCTTCGAATGTCGGCATTTACGCGACTTCCGAAAGCACTTGGATTTCCTCATATCTGCTTGATCAAGACCCCGACGTGGCATTCCAGGTGTTGCTGAGCCCAATGGTGTATTCGCCACGACATTCGTTGGGATTCCTTGCCGCACAGGATTTC
>ENA-OPZZ01000709-OPZZ01000709.1-human-gut-metagenome-genome-assembly--contig:-NODE-709-length-24579-cov-14.911009_pt1 | contig 24579 bp, 29 predicted proteins | sample MGYA00242487_ERZ504511 | MGnify/ENA primary metagenome ERZ504511 (study PRJEB26092, sample SAMD00036241) | human gut metagenome | host: Homo sapiens | study: EMG produced TPA metagenomics assembly of... | reverse complement strand
ACTATTGTATTTTTAAATTCATCGGTATATTTTCTTTGATTTCTTGCCATTTTGTAGACACATCCTCTCTCTAATTTTATTTTAATTTGTTCGAGTTTTTGTGTCTACAAAACTATACTAACATCAATTAAAGGCTTTATATTTTTGTATACTGTACTAAACCCGTACTAAACCCGTACTAAACCCGTACTAGAAATTAAACTCTTTCATATCCCCGTTCTGTTTTGCTTTTATTTTGGTTCTCTTCGTGCTCTCTGCCGTTGTAATAAGTATCAAAATGCCAAGGGTTAAAAACTAACTTAGGGTTAAAGTTTTTGTGAAATCTCTTTCCTTTTGGGATAGTTACTTTTTTAGGTCTAAAGGACTTAGGTAACAATGATTTTATCTCTGTATGTAAAGAGACTTCGTTTAGAAAGTATTTACTGTTTTGGTGTTGTTTACAATACGCTTTAAAGCATTCAAAAACATATCCGTTAGGTACATACTTGCATTGAATAACGTCATCATTGAAAAATCTGTCTACAAAGTCCGCTACTGGGTTCATTTCTTTGTATTCTTCGCTAAGAAAATCGATTGACCTTTGGGGTTCAATGTCTTTGAACGGCGTTTCAATAGCAAGCTTGACAAGGTATTCTAACACTTCGGGGCGATTAATATAGTCATTCTTAATTCTCTTATCTGGTTTCCCTTTGAGTTCACTAAATGACAACACCCTAAAACGTCTGTTAATAGCGTTTTTATCTGCATTCATTCTCGGAAAACCATTAGATGACTGAACAACAGTCATTTTTAAGCGCGTGGTGTATGGTCTCTTTCCCTTATCCTCTATCCTAATCGGGTCACCCGTTGCAAGACTGAACACAATAGAAGTATCTTTGATAACCACGTCTTTTTGAACGTCATCACCAATGACTACAGACTTACCAATAAGAATAGAAGTATCAAAACGCCCATTCTTTTCATCAATTTTAAAACTGGCTGTGTTTTCAGCTCCCACTAAATTCTCTAACAAAGCTTGAAACGTTCCTTTACCCGTTCCACCTACGCCATGTAACCAAAATATATTATCTAAGGTCTTACCCGTAACAGTGGCTCTGATAATTTGAATGGCTAGGTCATAACTTTCTTTATCATGGTTAAAAAGTCCTCTAAGCCACTCTGTCGGTTTCCAGCCGTTGATAGTTGGTTCTGTTACGTTGGGGTTGTATTCTGCTTTAACTTTTCGGGTTGCGATAACATTAGGGTTAAATGGGTTAAATTCGCCCGTTTGATTGTTGTAAAGTTCGCTACCGATAACAACAAAGTTGTTTTGCTTATTTTTCAAAGGAACGCTGTGAGATATTTTATAAAGCGTATCAATAGCTTGCCTTTCTGTAATGTTCGGATAAATGGTTGCCATTAAATCTTGCAATAACTCGTTATCCTCTGAATAGATACCACTGTCGGGATCGTAAAAATATAACGGCGCTTTTTGCCCTTTGCCCTCAGGTCTGATCCGTACAAAGCGGATATATTTTCTCAAAAAGATTGAACATTGTAAGGGCGTTTTGGGACTCGCTTTGCTTTTAACCTTTTCTGCGTGCTCTACCGCTTTACCCTCTACTAATTGGCGCTCTAGGTCTGCGTTAAGGTCATCATCTTTTATCTTAGATAGTTTGCTTAAAGCCTTGGGACTTTTCATGTAAGCTTTGTAAGCCTCTTTATAGGCGTTTTCTTTTTGTTTTTCTATAATGTCCCTAAACTGACCTCTGATATTTTTAAACGTTAGTAAGTAGCCCTCACTATCAAAAGGCAATTGCTCTTCTTTAATTTCTTCTTCTAGTTTTGCAATGTCTAATGCCAATAATCTACCTCCTTAAATTCTTGTTGAATATTCCTTTCTAGCGATACTTTCAAAAGTTCTATCCAATTCTTCTTCTGGCAACGGGTCAGGCGTATTGTTATTTGCCATTACAGTTAACTGATAAGCTGTGGCAATATCAAAATTAACGTAACGATTGAATAACATACCAACAAAGCTAGCACACGCAACGTTACGCCCACCCTCTTCGCCAAAGCCATTGAATAGAGTTTCAATAATTTTTACAGTTAAGCTTTTTCGCTCGTTAGGTGAACGAATACTATAACCGTTTGTGTTTGTCTGCTTGATTGTAGCAGGTTTGCTACCTTCGTATTTTGGTACGGGATAATCTTTCCCACGGTGTACAGTCTTAACATACTCATGACGTTTCCCAACTGTTACGGGTAAGCCTTGCAACTGCGACCATGTAAGGGAGGCGGTATCATATATTAAGCCGATTTTTTCAGCTATTTCAGCAACCACTGACTTATAGGTCTCTTTATTCATTGGTTCACTAGGCTTTACCACTAGCCTAAAACGGGGTTTCTCCTCTGTATGTTTGATTGTCGGATAAATGATATAAGAGTAGTCACCGATTGCCCGTTCAACAGTAGCCTTAAATTCCTCGCTTGATATGGTGATATTGTCATAATCTAAGAAAATCAAGTCTCTATAAATTAGATTGGTGTCATTACGTCTATACATGTCATCTTTATCTTTTTTAAACTTACCTGAGATACAGTAAGGCGCGTGTTCTTTCTTAAATTCCTCTATATCCATTCCCTCGGTTTCAACTGCTGGGAATTCTTTAAAAAACTCAAAGGGTTCAGTAGAAGTAAACTTGTCTTTGTTATCATCGTAAAGAAATAGGCGTGAATTTTGAATGCCTTTAGTGTAATATATGCTCATTCCTCTACCCCCAAGAATGCTAGTAAGTCAGTAACTTTATAGTAAACGGTCTTAGTGTCAGCAATAGGAGGCGTGTAACGTTTAAGCCCTTTAGCCTCCCAACGCCTTAAAGTAGGGTAGGAGACTTCTAGGCGTTCGGTTGCCTCTCTTTGGGAGATAATGCCTAATGGGTTCTCTAATCCCTCGTATCGCTCTAGATAAGCGCCTATTTTTGTTAGGATACCACCCACTAAAGCTTGCTCCGTCTCATTGCTTAATAGATTGATTTCCATACGGTCATACCTCCATTTTTCGAATTTATCGGGTAACCCAATTCAAACGGTCACGCGCTACCGATGACTTTGTTTTAGTGCCTTGAATATTGATAACGATATCTGTCATAATAATATTTCTCCTTTATCTAGCTTAGCAATCTGATTTTTAACCCATACTATTCTATCCACTCGCTGTTCCAAGTGTTTGAATTCTTCTAATTCGGCAAATGTTACACGTTCATTGATAAGGTCAGCTATTTTATTCAATTCTTTATCTGTCATGGTCTGTCTCCTTAATTGTAATATCGTCCCTGTGATTGAATATAAGCCCCATACCGTTCTTTAACATGGTTGTCGGGTATTTCTTCCTTAACTTCTTTTGGAGATTCTACAGGCTTGATTTTGACCAATTCAATGCCAATTAGAATAAGAATAGCCATAATAAGCAACTGTGCCCAGATAGGTAAATTAATTTCTTGGTATATCATGATTTAACCTCTTCTTTCTTGCTTCTTGCTGGTAAATTGTTAACTGCTCTATAGACAATATCGGTTGTAATTTCATAACCTAGGGCGTTCCAAGCCTGCTCAAAGGTTTCTGCGAAACCTGTATAAATGTTGTGGTACGTAATCATTACATTGGCAACAATCGTCCAAGCTGTTGACTGGTCGTACATTGCTTTAAAGAATTCCTCTGCTCTTTTTTTGGTTTCATCTCGTTTTTTAAAGACCGCTTTTTGTTCGTCGGTGTAATGATCTAAACTAAATGGATTTGCTTTGTTTTCTACGCCTTTAAATTTCATAATTATTTTTCCTTGTTGCCTTTCTAAAAACGCCTTAAGCATTGATATAACGCTGTTTCTATGCTATAATATAAACATAGAAGATAATCCTAAAACCCTCATAGCCTGCCCGCTGTAGTGTTTTGTTTTATCTAATATTTTTCAAGTTTCAATTTTTGGTTTGAGTTCGTTCCTCAAGCCTTTTTTTGTTGCTTTCATAACTGAACTTGCGACAATGTATCACGGATAACACTGTATTCCATGTTCAGCTCAATTAGTGGGATAACCGCTTTTTCATAAGCTTGATATTTTGCTAGTTCAACGCTTGTTAGGCAATCTAGTCCCGTTTTACCGCCTCTATCCTCAATCAGTTTTTTCTTATTCTTACCCGATGATAGTTTTAAAAGTAAGTTGTTAACCGTTGGGAAAGCCATTGTTGGAGCGTTGTCCCATTTACTGATAACCTCGTTCAACGTTTTGTGTGTCGGTTTCTCCAATGCTCGTTGTTCTCTGAATTTTGAGAGTTCATCCCTCATTTCAAAGAATGCCTTAACCAAAGCTACTTTAAATTCTCTGACTGGTTTAGTGTTGTCTAAGTAAGTGATAAGTAGTGTTGCTTGTTGTTCATTCAGATGATAGATTTTTCTAGGACGACCACCTAAAGAACCTTTACTAGGTTTACGGATTTCAAATCCGAAAACCCCAAACACCTCTAAATCATCTTTGTGATTTCTAATTAAGCTTTGTACTGTATCCTGTTTCAATTCAGCACATTCGGCAATAATTTCGCTCGTTGTATATGGCTCTTTCTTGCCGTCTAAATAAACTAAATTCATTTGTGACCTGCCTTTCTAGTCTTCTGCGTTCAATAGTTCGTCAATAGTAATGCCTAAATAGTTAGCAACTTTCAGCAAGGTAGCTATTTCGGGATTTTTTGTACGCTCATAATATAGACTTGTTAGCGTTGTTTTTGATATCCCTGTAGCCTCATGAATATCTGAAATCTTTTTCCGTTGTTTTGCCAAAATAATTCTTAGATTATTTTTCAAAGCTAGATTCTCCTTTTGTAATAGATGATTTACAACTTTTTAGTTTCTTTGTAAGTCGTTATTTACACTTTACAAAAATTACAAATCCTTGTCAATACTTTTTTACAATTTGTTGTAAAAAAAAGCAATTACTGTAAAATGTCATTATAAGGAGGGTGTTCATGATAAAAACTAATTTAAAAGAATTACTCAAAAAAAATAAATTGAGTATTAATAAACTATCCTATGAGACCGGCTTATCTCGTCCTACATTGACTTCTCTGTTGAATAACGACAGTAAAGGTATACAATTTGACACACTAGAAACTTTACTAGATTTTTTTGATATTTCTATCTCTGATTTTTTTACAATTACAGATAGAAAAATTACTTTTTTATTTTCAAGAAAGAGTAACTTTTTGACTCTCTTGAATACATCGAAAAAAATACTATTCATAATAAAGAAAACGGTGATGGAATGGTAGAAGTTAAACCAAGCAAGGCTTTTTTGTTTGATTGTGTAATAGTTGATTCTCAAAAAGAAACCATTCCTTTTTCTTTGGCTGTGTCCCCTATTGAAAAAGAAGAAAAAATATTATTCTTAAATCTAGCTTTCTTTAGAGGAATCAAAAATAATGATGTAGAAGATACTGCTGATATCAATAAATTTCTTTCAAAATTAAATAATCAAGCTATTATAGAACTGACTCAAAGTGTTGTCTCTGTTTGGTTGAAGTATTATACAAAAATTAAACAATTCGAAGTATTTTTAAACTCTATGCTAATGGCTGAAATTATAGTTTATGGTTATAAAACTAGAATTCCTGTCGTTATAGATATTCACAAAAAGGGTAGCACAATAGACTTATCCTTTGAAACCTATAAACATAATTCTCCTAAAGTGGGAGATGATTCGTTCAGCACTAAACTTTCTTTTGTCAACTCTGTGCTCCCTTCTTCTACCGACACTAATTAAAAAGACGCCAATATTTTGGCTGACAGTAGCGCTCAATATTGGGCTTAACTAAAAGGGAATTTGCCCTGCTACTCTTATTTCAATATTTCGCTATTTCTATATTAAGGATTTGTAGTTAATTGCTCACATTTGCAACTATTCCAAAAAATGACAACGTTGTCACATTTGATTTACTACCATGCTATTTTGAATGGTTCTCAAACATTCCGAATGTTTCAACGTTGAAACATTTTATTTACTGCCATGCTATTTTGAATGGTTCTAAACCTCAAACTCTAAAACCTTTATAGCCTGCCTGCTGTAGTTAAGAGAAGAGGTTACAAATGGCAAATATTAAGAAAATCACAAAGAAAAACGGTACAATCGTGTACCGTGAACAAATCTATCTAGGTACTGATTACATGACTGGGAAACAAGTCTATACAACCGTTTCAGCGCCTACAAAAAAAGACTCAAACAAAAACGTGAGTTCAAAATAAACAAATTTAAAGAAAATGGATACACGCGCCATAAGAGTGTGAGTGTTAAGAACTACCGTGAACTAAGTGAACTGTGGTTAAAAAACCATAAGTTAGAAGTTAAACCACAAACATATAGCCAAACAGTTAGCGAACTAAAAACGTACCTTTTACCTGTGTTCGGTGATATTAGGGTAGAAAAAATCACACTCCCAATGGTTCAAGTTTTCGTTAATAAAATAGCTAACAACCCTAACCCTGGTTCGGTATCTCTAAAAATAATCTTGTCTATTAATAAGCGTATTTTAAAATATGCTGTTAAATTACAATTGATAACCGTAAATCCTGCCGATAACATTATCGTACCTAAAAACAAGAAAAATATTTCCCAAAAGAAAGAACTAAAGTATTTTGAGACCAACCAATTGAAACAATTTAAAGACTACTTGGATAAACTACCAAATACTTTTAGAAACTATTACCATAAGACTTTGTATGATACTTTACTTGCAACTGGTCTACGTATTGGGGAGGCTGTAGCACTTGAATGGTCTGATATTGACTTAGACAATGGTTATATTGACGTTAATAAAACTATTGTCTGGTCTCGTATGGAAACAAATAGCCCTAAATCCATGGCAGGATATAGAAAAATCCCAATTGATAGAAACACCGTTCTAATGTTACGCCTTTATAAAGCACGCCAACACCAATGTTTTATAGAACACGGTTATGGTGGTAAAATGGCGGAACATGTTTTTTCAAATGGTCTCCACGCTTACCCTAGCCGTGAGGGTTTACAAAAAACACTAACAAAACATTTAAAATTAGCAGGTTTGCCCTACCTTACATTACACGCTTTTCGCCATACACACGCAAGTTTACTTTTAAACGCTGGTATCAGCTATAAAGAATTACAACAACGTCTCGGTCATTCTACCCTAGCTATGACTATGGATACTTATAGTCACTTATTCGATGATACAGAAAAAGAGGTGGTTAATTTCTTTGAAAAAGCCATGGCGAATTTATAGAATATATTAAATTACATAACACTAAAATAATACCGCTTACTATAAAGCTTGATTTCATAAGGTTTATGAATGAATTTTAGGAATTCTCTTATTTTATCTTAAAGAAAGCTAAAACGCCTAATCTGTAGGCGTTTTCTTTATATTATAAGAATCTAATTGTAATATTTTTAATATAACTCTAAAGCCAGAGTAACATTAAGTCTGTATTATATAGCCTGTACTAATTTTTGAAACAAAAAAAGGAGCATATAATGCAAACAAATATTTTTAAAACTAAATCGAAATCTATTAAACTTGGTCTTGCCGGTGTAGCCGCAGCAGCAGCACTTATTGCCCCAGCAGTTGCTAACGCTGATTCATACACAGTAAAATCAGGTGATACACTTTCTGAAATTGCTGTAACTTACAACACTACAGTTGAAAAATTGACTTCAATTAACAAAATCGCTAACGTTGACTTCATCACTGTAGGTCAAATCTTGGAACTAGATTCAGAAGCTACTGCAGCAGCAACTACAACTGAAACTGCAGCCGTAGAAGCAGCTCCAGCTGCTACAGATAACTCAGTGGCAGCAGCACCAGTACAAGCTGAAACAACAACTACTTCTTACTCATCAAACTTGGGTACTTCAGACGCTCAAGCTAAAGAAATCATTGCTCAACGCGAATCAAGCGGTAGCTACACAGCTCAAAACGGTCAATATTATGGTCGTTACCAATTGACAATGTCATACCTAAATGGTGACTTGTCAGCTGAAAACCAAGAACGTGTTGCCGATTCATACGTAGCAGGACGTTACGGTTCATGGTCAGCAGCCCTTGCATTCTGGAATGCCAACGGTTGGTACTAAGATAAGAGACTTTTCTTAGAGTTAATATTATTTACTATTTAGCGAATTACCAGTATTAGATAGATAAGCTTGAAGAATTTATCTTCAAGCTTTTTTTATGCCTACAAAAGCTTGAATTTTAGCGTTTTCATAGTAAAAACGAGGTTAATCTCAATATCTCTGTAATATTTTTAACATATTTTCAATCTGCGAGTAATAAATAAATTATATGATAGGAAACAGGAGTTCTAGAGAGGTATATATTTATTTAACATGTATAGTAGAATTACTAAAGCAAAACATAGAAAAATTAGAAATATTATTGTCAGCATCCTTGGAGCTATTTTAGTTGTAGCGATGGTTGTTGTCCTTATTCCAAAAATAGAAGCGTTCGCAGAAACTATTACAACTCGCTCAGAAGCCGGAGCTGCGAAAGCTGTATCAACAAGTTCTGAAAGCTCTGATGTGTCATCAACAAGTATCAGTTCAACTACAGCAGACTCAGAAGAATCAAGCAGTAGCTCATCAGAAGAAACTGAAGAAGTTGAGGCCTCTTCTACCGAAGAGGTTCAAGAATCAGAAGCAAGTTATGCTGAGGTTGGTCCAGCTACTGATAATACAACGACTGTAGCTGCTGCGACTACACCATCTTCAACGACAGCCCAAGCGGCACCTTCAATAGCTTCAAATGGTAATACAGCAGGTGCTGTTGGTTTAGATGCCGCTGCCCAAATGGCTGCCGCAACAGGTGTTCCACAATCAACTTGGGAAGCTATCATTGCACGTGAATCTAATGGAGATCCAACGGTTGCCAATGCTTCAGGAGCATCTGGTTTATTCCAGACTATGCCAGGTTGGGGATCAACTGCAACAGTTCAAGATCAAATTGCAACAGCAATTAAAGTTTACAATACTCAAGGACTATCAGCTTGGGGATACTAATTTAATAGAAGAAAAAGCACTAATCACCCTATAAAGATGATAGTGCTTTTTTAATATCATATGGATGGTGACAGATGCTTTCTGCCCCATGTTCTTGTAAGCTTTCTAAGCTACCAAATCCCCAGGTTACCCCAAGTCTGCGAACTCCTGTTTTTTGCCCACCAATCATGTCGAACTTCGTATCACCAATGATAACAGCTTCATGCGCTTGAATGCCTTGTTCAGTTAGACAGGCCTTAATCACATCAGCTTTATGGAAGTACTCGGGAGTAGACCCATAGACTTTTTTAAAGTGTGAAATAATACCAAGCTCTGTTAACATCAAGTTAGCCATAGGTTGGTGCTTACTTGTGGTAACAAATAGTGAGTAATTTAAGTCATTTAATTCTTGTAGAGCTTCTGCGATACCAGTGTAAAGATAGACTTGGTGGACTCCTTTTTTCACCATAGTAATCTCTAAAAGTTTTGATAGCATGGTTAACCTCATCGGATTGCTCAAAATAATGACCAAAAGTGACTTCTAGAGGAGGTCCGATAAATGTTGACAACTGTTTGTCAGTTTGTAAAGGTAGTTGTAACTTTTCGAAAGCATAATTAAATGCTGCTTTAATACCAGGGCTTGAATTTACTAGTGTTCCATCAAGGTCAAATAAGATAGATTTCATGTTTACTCTCCTGTAAATTTTGTCAATAATGATTGACAAATCCGTCAATTAGCAAGGGACCAAATAAATAGTATTCGAATACTAGCATCTATTCGCCAAAGATTTTAGTTTGTAAGCGACGACCAGTAGGTGTAGTAGCTAAGCCACCTTCAGCAGTTTCTCGAAAGGCTGTTGGTAAGCTAGAGCCTACTTGGTACATGGCATCAACAACTTCGTCAACGGGAATCTGTGATTCAATGCCAGCCAGGGCCATGTCAGCAGCAACTAAGGCAAAACTAGATCCAAGTGCATTACGCTTAACACAAGGAACCTCGACAAGGCCAGCGACAGGGTCACAGATTAAACCTAGCATATTTTTGATAACAAAGGCTACAGCTTGACTAGCTTGGTAAGCAGATCCTCCAGCAGCTTTGACAAGAGCAGCTGCGCTCATGGCTGAAGCAGAACCGACTTCGGCTTGACAGCCACCTTCAGCACCAGAAATAGAAGCGTTATTTCCGATAACCAGCCCAAAGGCACCAGCAGTGAATAAGAATTCTAATTGCTCTTCTTCAGAGAGGTTTAATTTATCAATAGCCGTTGTTAAGACAGCAGGTAGGCATCCAGCAGAGCCTGCTGTTGGAGTGGCACAGACAAGCCCCATTTTGGCGTTTAGTTCGTTGACAGCAATTGCGTTTCGGACAGCTGTTAAAACGGTTGTATCAGACAAGGTTTTACCTGATTTCAAGTAGGCATCCATCTTGACAGCGTCTCCGCCTGTCAGCCCACTAATGGATTTACTAGGAGTGAGTCCATCAGTGACAGAATTTTTCATAACTTGAAGATTTTTCTTCATGATATGAATAATTTCATCACGGCTACGTCCGCTTAATTCTGTTTCTGTGGAAATCATTAGCTCAGCAATATTGCCGTTAAAGTCTTTATCGGCTTGTTCAACTAATTCTTTAATAGAATAAAACATTCTTTTCCTTTCTAGTCAAAGAAATTGACATTGTGTAGGTGCGGAATGTGCTGGATTTGTTCCACAGCTTTATGACAATCACGTGAGTCAACTTCGATAATCATAATGGCTTTTTCACCAGCACGTTCGCGGGTCACATTCATTTGAGCAATGTTGATATTGTGTTCAGAAAGAATATCTGTTACTTTTGCAATCATACCAGGAATATCTTGGTGAACGATAATGAGAGTAGGGGTATTCATTTTAAGAGAAACAGAGAAGCCATTAAGTTCAGTAACTTCAATATTTCCTCCACCAATTGATACACCTGTGATACTCATGTTTTTATCACCTTTTTCAACGGTAATCTTAGCAGTATTTGGGTGAGGGGCATTACTGTCCTTTAAAATATCCCAATAAATGCGTACCCCTTTTTGGTGAGCAATTTCTAATGAATTTTTAATATCTGGATTGTCAGTATCCATTCCTAGGATACCAGCAACGAGTGCTTTATCAGTTCCGTGTCCACGGTAAGTTTTAGCAAATGAATTATATAAATGAAATGTTACGGAATCAGGAATTTCTCCGAAAATAGAGTTAACAATTTTTCCAATACGAACAGCACCAGCAGTGTGGCTGCTTGATGGGCCAATCATAACAGGTCCGATAATATCAAAGACGGATTGGAATTTTAGATTTTTCATATCTACTCCTTCTAGAATCTATGCTTACTTATTATAACAAAGGAAAGGAATTGGGTAAACGATAATAAATCGCTTACTTTTATAGAAAATGAGAAAAAGATTTAAAAATAAGTCTAAATGCCTCACATAAGTGGAAATTCATGTTATAATAGTCTTCGCGTGGATTTCTGCGCTCAAAATCGACCTTCAAATCGATTTTTGAAAAACTGGGCCCTTCAAGCCTATGTTCGAAAAAAATATCTTGATGGGAGGATTATCATGGTAGATAATTCAAAAACACGTGTTGTTGTTGGTATGAGTGGAGGCGTTGATTCGTCTGTAACTGCTCTTCTTTTGAAAGAACAAGGTTACGACGTTATTGGTGTTTTCATGAAAAACTGGGATGACACAGATGAATTCGGTGTGTGTACAGCAGCCGAAGATTACAAAGACGTAGCAGCTGTTGCTGACCAAATCGGTATTCCGTATTACTCTGTTAACTTTGAAAAAGAGTACTGGGATCGTGTCTTCGAATACTTCCTTGCGGAATACCGTGCAGGACGTACGCCCAATCCAGATGTAATGTGTAATAAGGAAATCAAATTTAAAGCCTTCCTTGACTACGCTATGACACTTGGTGCCGATTATGTGGCAACTGGGCACTACGCACAAGTCTCTCGCGATGAAGATGGTACAGTTCACATGCTTCGTGGTGCAGATAATAACAAAGACCAAACTTATTTCTTAAGTCAATTGTCACAAGAACAATTGCAAAAAGTAATGTTCCCACTTGGTCACTTGGAAAAACCAGAAGTGCGTAAAATTGCTGAACGCGCGGGACTTGCAACAGCTAAGAAAAAAGATTCAACAGGAATTTGCTTTATTGGTGAAAAGAACTTTAAACAATTCCTTAGTCAATATTTACCAGCTCAAAAAGGTCGCATGATGACTGTTGATGGCCGTGATATGGGAGAACATGCTGGCTTGATGTATTACACAATCGGTCAACGTGGAGGTCTTGGTATTGGTGGTCAACAAGGTGGCGACAATGCTCCTTGGTTTGTTGTCGGAAAAGACCTTTCAAAAAATATTCTTTACGTTGGACAAGGCTTCTACCATGAATCATTAATGTCAACTAGCCTTGACGCTTCAAGTATTCACTTTACACGTGATATGCCTGAAGAATTTACAATGGAAGTTACTGCAAAATTCCGTTATCGCCAACCTGATTCAAAAGTTACTGTTCATGTTAAAGGTGACAAAGCAGAAGTTGTCTTTGATGAACCACAACGTGCTATCACACCAGGTCAAGCTGTTGTATTCTACGACGGTGAAGAATGCCTAGGTGGTGGAATCATCGATATGGCTTATAAAAATGGCGTTGCTTGCCAATACATCTAATTGACAATTCTGTAAAGAAAGGTTGACAATTGTTGTTTAATTTGGTCAATATTGCTTGAAAAATTATCAGCAATTAAATTGACTTTTTAACTCAATTTGATACAATAATCATAACAATGACGATGATGGTCAAAGCTCATGGGAATTGTAGGCCTTTTTGGTTTACATTTTCAAAGCTTTGATCATTTTTGTGTTTTAGAAATCATTTTATATTTGGAAAGGAATGCTTTAAGTAGGTTAGCTAATTTTTTGACCATTTTGTTTGATTGAAAGTTGGCTAAGGCTTACTTGATATTGTAATTAAAATCATGACACATGAATTTGCTGAAAATTATGATGTAATTGTTGTTGGTGCAGGGCATGCTGGTGTCGAAGCTAGTTTGGCTGCAGCTCGTATGGGTTGTAAAACAATGCTCGCTACAATCAACTTGGAAATGTTATCCTTTATGCCATGTAACCCTGCAATCGGAGGTTCTGCTAAAGGGATTGTTGTTCGTGAAATCGATGCCCTTGGTGGAGAAATGGGTAAAAACATTGACAAGACCTACATCCAAATGAAAATGCTTAATACTGGTAAAGGTCCAGCTGTGCGTGCTCTTCGTGCTCAAGCTGATAAGGCCCGTTATTCACGTACAATGAAGTATACTGTTGAACAACAAGAAAACTTGACTTTACGTCAATCAATGATTGAAGAAGTTTTAGTTGAAGATGGAAAAGTTGTTGGTGTTCGTACAGCTACTAACCAGAAATTTTCAGCCAAAGCAGTTGTTATCACTACAGGTACAGCTCTTCGTGGAGAAATCATTTTAGGAGAACTCAAATATTCATCTGGTCCTAATAACAGCTTGGCTTCTATCGGACTTGCTGATAACTTGAAAGAGCTTGGTCTTGAAATTGGTCGTTTCAAAACAGGAACACCACCACGGGTTAAAGCAAGTTCTATCAATTATGACGAAACAGAAATTCAACCAGGTGACGAAAAACCAAATCATTTCTCATTCATGTCAAATGATGAAGATTATCTCAAAGATCAAATTCCTTGCTGGTTGACATATACTAACCAAACAAGCCACGATATTATCAATAAAAACCTTTATCGTGCCCCAATGTTCTCAGGAATTGTTAAAGGGGTAGGTCCTCGTTACTGCCCATCTATCGAGGATAAAATTGTTCGATTTGCGGACAAAGAACGTCACCAACTTTTCCTAGAACCAGAAGGACGTGAAACTGAAGAAGTTTATATTCAAGGATTGTCAACAAGTCTTCCTGAGGATGTTCAAAAAGAATTGGTTCACTCAATTAAAGGACTTGAAAATGCTGAAATGATGCGTACAGGTTATGCGATTGAGTATGATATCGTTTTGCCACACCAATTGCGTGCAACACTTGAAACTAAGAAAATTTCTGGACTCTTTACCGCAGGTCAAACCAATGGTACTTCAGGTTATGAAGAAGCTGCAGGACAAGGGATTGTTGCTGGTATTAATGCCGCTCTTAAAGTTCAAGGTAAACCAGAAATGATTCTAAAACGTAGTGATGCTTATATTGGTGTTATGATTGATGACTTGGTAACAAAAGGAACTTTGGAACCTTATCGTTTGTTGACAAGTCGTGCAGAATATCGTTTGATTTTGCGTCATGATAATGCCGATATGCGTTTGACTGAAATTGGTCACTGTGTTGGTTTGGTCGATGAAGAACGCTATGAACGTTACTTGAGCCGTAAACGTCAATTTGACAATGAGTTGACAAGACTGTCAAGTCTTAAAATCAAGCCTATCAAGGAAACTAATGCACGTATTGAAGCACTTGGTTTCAAACCATTGACAGATGCCTTGACAGCTAAAGAATTCATGCGTCGTCCAGAAATCAATTATGAAATTGCAACAAGTTTTGTCGGTCCTGCGGAAGAAAAACTAGATAGCAAAGTAATTGAACTTTTGGAAACTGAAATCAAATACGAAGGATACATCAACAAAGCGCTTGATCAAGTGGCTAAGATGAAACGCATGGAAGAAAAACGTATCCCTGCTAATATTGATTGGGATGATATCGATTCTATCGCGACAGAAGCGCGTCAAAAATTCAAGAAAATTAATCCTGAAACTATCGGACAAGCAAGCCGTATTTCAGGGGTTAACCCAGCTGATATTTCTATCTTGATGGTTTACTTGGAAGGTAAACAAAAACACCATCGCAATCAAGAAGATTAAGCATCATTAAAACAAGAAAGCAGCCCTTATTGACTGGGGTTGCTTTTCTGCTTTCATACTATAAATTAAGCCTATTTTATGGTATAATTGTAAGCTAAGAGGTTAACCAATGAAAAGATTTCGATTTGCAACTATCCACTTAGTCATGATTGGCCTTATTTTATTTGGCATTTTGGCTATCTGTGTCAGACTTTTTCAGACGGAGTCAGCTATCTTAGCTGCAATCTTTTTAGCGCTTTCTTTACTTGTAGCTTTGCTTTACTACCAAAAAGAAAATTACGAGCTATCGGAACTTGAACAAATTGAATTATTAAACAACCAAACAGAAGTCGGTTTAAAACATCTTCTAGAGCAAATGCCAGTTGGTGTTGTTCAGTTTGATCAAGAAACAAATGAGGTAGAATGGTTTAATCCATATGCAGAGCTCATTTTTACTAGTGAAGAAGGAGAGTTTGAGGATGACGTCATTCGTAGAATTATTGGGGCTAAGCGAGAAGGGGATGCCACTCAGACATTTGAGTTAAATGGCAATAAGTACTCATCTTACATCGATTCTTCAACAGGGATTTTCTATTTCTTTGATACATCTATGGGAAATCGTCAGTTGGGGGATGCAGCCTTTTTGCGTCCAGTTATTGGGATTATTTCCATCGACAACTATGATGATGTAACAGATGATTTGTCAGATGCTGAGATTTCACAAATCAATAGCTTCATCGCCAACTTTATTTCGAATTTTACAAAGTCAAAAAATATTTTTTATCGTCGTGTCGACATGGACCGTTTCTACTTTTTCACAGATTATGCTGTGTTGAGTAGTTTGATTGACGATAAATTTGATGTTCTGGAAGCTTTTCGAAAACAAGCTAAAGAAGAACATAATTTGCCATTAACGCTTAGTATGGGCGTTTCTTATGGTGATAATAATTATCAACAAATTGGACAAGTTGCTTTGCAGAATTTGAATACGGCACTTGTTCGTGGTGGTGATCAGGTTGTTATTTGTGAAAACGACGAGCATAAGAAACCATTGTATTTTGGTGGTGGCTCAGTATCTACCGTCAAGCGTACACGTACGCGTACGCGTGCCATGATGACAGCTATCTCAGACCATATCAAAGGGGTTGACCGTGTCTTCGTTGTAGGTCATCGCAACATAGATATGGATGCTCTTGGTTCAGCTGTAGGTATGCAATTTTTCGCAAGTAATATCAACAAAGAATCTTATGTTGTATACAATCCAGATGAGATGAGTCCTGATATTACGCGTGCTGTTAAAAGATTGCAAGAAGATGCTAAGACACGACTTATTACTATTAAGCAGGCGATGTCAATGATGACAGAGCGCTCATTATTAATTATGGTCGATCATTCTAAGATTGATTTGACCTTATCGGAAAAACTTTACAATAAGTTTACAGATGTGATTGTTGTAGACCATCATCGTCGTGATGAAAACTTTCCAGAAAATGCTGTTCTCACTTTCATTGAAAGTGGAGCAAGCAGTGCTAGTGAGTTAGTTACAGAATTGATTCAATTCCAGAATGCTAAGAAGCGTTTGAGTAAAATTCAAGCGAGTGTCTTGATGGCAGGTATTATGCTTGATACGAAGAATTTCTCAGCTAGCGTTACAAGTCGAACATTTGATGTTGCAAGTTATCTTCGAGCTCACGGAAGTGATAGTATTGAAATTCAAAATATTTCTCAAACGGATTTTGAGGAATATCGATTGGTTAATGAATTAATCCTTAGAGGCCGAAAAATTTACGATAACATTATCATTGCTAGCGGGCGTGATGGTGTCAATTATAGTAAAGTGGTTGCTAGTAAGGCGGCTGATACCATGCTATCTTTAGCTGGTATTGAAGCAACATTTGTTTTAGTGCAAGTTGCTCCAAATAAAGTTGCTATTTCAGCACGTAGCCGTAGTAAGATTAATGTTCAGCGCATGATGGAAGAACTCGGTGGTGGTGGTCACTTTACCCTAGCTGCATGTCAGTTGGAAAATATGTCAGTGAGCCAAGCAGAGAGTGCTTTACTTGATGTGATTGAAAATGATTTAAGAGAAAATATGGAGGCAGAGAGATGAAAGTAATTTTTCTAGCAGATGTTAAAGGAAAAGGTAAAAAAGGCGAAATCAAAGAAGTTCCAACAGGATATGCTCAAAACTTTTTGATTAAGAAAAATCTTGCTAAAGAAGCTACTAACCAAGCAATTGGTGAACTAAAAGGTAAACAAAAATCAGAAGAAAAAGCTCAAGCTGAAGTCTTGGCTGAAGCTAAAGCTCTTAAAGCTGAGCTTGAAAAAGAAGAAACTATTGTTAAGTTTACTGAAAAAGTTGGACCTGATGGACGTACATTCGGTTCAATTACTGCTAAGAAAATTGTTGAAGAATTATCAAAACAATTTGGTCTAAAAATCAACAAACGCGCGATTAATTTGGATCATCCAATTCGTGCAATTGGTTCTGTTGAAGTACCTGTGAAATTACATAAAGAAGTTACTGCTGAAATCAAATTAAATATTAAAGAAGCATAATAATATTTGAGCTTATTAGGGGAGGTGAAAAGATTGGCAGAAGAGCCGGAATTGAGAGTTCAGCCACAGGATTTATTAGCAGAGCAATCTGTCTTAGGTTCTATTTTTATCTCGCCAGATAAACTCATTACTGTTCGTGAATTTGTTAGCCCAGATGACTTTTACAAATACTCGCATCGCGTTATTTTTAAAGCTATGATTACTTTGAGTGATCGTAATGAGGCTATTGATGCAACGACTGTAAGAACGATTCTTGATGACCAAGGAGATCTACAAAATATTGGTGGTTTGTCTTATATTGTTGAATTGGTCAACAGTGTACCGACAAGTGCCAATGCTGAATATTATGCTAAGATTGTTGCTGAAAAAGCAATGTTGCGTAACATCATCTCTAGATTGACAGAGACTGTAAACCTTGCTTATGAAGGGGCAACCGATTCAGAAGATGTCATTGCTGGGGCTGAAAAAGCACTTATTGAAATTAATGAGCACAGCAACCGTAGTGGTTTCCGTAAGATTTCGGATGTCTTGAAAGTTAACTATGAGAACTTGGAAATTCGTTCACGTCAAACGAGCGATGTTACTGGTTTACCAACAGGGTTCCGTGATTTGGATAAGATTACGACAGGTTTACACCCAGATCAGTTAGTTATTCTAGCTGCCCGCCCAGCCGTAGGGAAAACAGCCTTTGCTTTGAATATTGCTCAAAATGTTGGGACTAAGCAAAATAGACCTGTAGCTATCTTCTCTCTGGAAATGGGTGCTGAAAGTTTGGTTGACCGTATGTTGGCTGCTGAAGGGATGGTTGATTCTCACAACCTTAGAACTGGTCAGCTAACCGATCAAGAGTGGAATAACATTACCATTGCTCAGGGAGCTTTGGCTGATGCACCAATCTATATTGACGATACGCCTGGTATCAAGATTACTGAAATTCGAGCACGTGCCCGCAAGTTGTCACAAGAGGTTGAAGGTGGCCTTGGTTTGATTGTGATTGACTATCTTCAGTTGATTACAGGGACACGTCCTGAGAACCGTCAACAAGAGGTTTCTGATATTTCACGTCAATTGAAAATCTTAGCGAAAGAATTGAAAGTACCAGTTATCGCATTGAGTCAGTTATCTCGTGGTGTTGAACAGCGTCAAGATAAGCGTCCTGTATTGTCTGATATTCGTGAATCAGGATCTATCGAACAAGATGCCGATATTGTAGCCTTCTTGTATCGTGATGATTACTATCGCCGTGAGGGTGAAGAGAGCGATGAGGCTGTTGAAGATAATACCATTGAAGTTATCTTGGAAAAAAACCGTTCTGGTGCGCGTGGGACAGTAAAACTCATTTTCCAGAAGGAATACAATAAATTTTCTAGTATTGCGCAGTTTGAAGAGCATTAATAAAATTAAGGAGTACAGTAAAATATGAGCGATGCATTTGCAGATGTTGCTAAAATGAAGAAAATTAAAGAGGATATTAAAGCACACGAAGGTCAATTGGTTGAATTGACACTAGAAAATGGCCGTAAACGTGAAAAAAATAAAATCGGTCGTTTAACTGAAGTGTACCCATCATTATTTATCGTTGAATACAATGAAAATTCTGATGTTCCAGGTGCTATCAATAATTCTTACGTTGAATCATACACATATTCAGATATTTTAACTGAAAAAACATTGATTCGTTATTTTGATTAAATTAATCTTAGAATTAGCATACAAAAGGCTTTACAGAGCCTTTTTTTTATGTTAAACTAAGTTCCGTGTGAAATAATAGCGGGAGAGTATGAAGCTCGTCAACAGTTGACTCTTCTACAGTTTTTCTTTTTATGGAAAAGCTTCTAGAAGTCGGAAAAGTAATCTTGGCTGTTTAGATGAAAGTCAACTGCACGAATCAGGATTCTCTAAATTGTTATTTCCTACAAAATTTTTATTTTATAGGAGGACATTTTAAATGTCACGTTATACTGGTCCATCATGGAAACAATCACGTCGCCTTGGCTTGTCTCTTACAGGTACAGGTAAAGAATTAGCACGTCGTAACTACGTGCCAGGTCAACACGGTCCTAACAACCGTAGCAAACTTTCTGAATACGGTTTGCAGTTGGCTGAAAAACAAAAACTTCGTTTCACTTACGGTGTAGGTGAAAAACAATTCCGTAACTTGTTCGTACAAGCTACTAAAGTTAAAGGTGGAACTCTTGGTTTCAACTTTATGGTTCTTTTGGAACGTCGTCTTGACAACGTTGTTTACCGTCTAGGTCTTGCAACTACTCGTCGTCAAGCTCGTCAATTCGTTAACCACGGTCACATCCTTGTTGACGGTAAACGTGTTGATATCCCTTCATACCGCGTAACTCCAGGTCAAGTTATCTCAGTTCGCGAAAAATCAGCTAAAGTACCTGCTATCCTTGAAGCTGTTGAAGCTACTCTTGGACGTCCAGCATTCGTATCATTCGACGCTGAAAAACTTGAAGGTTCATTGACTCGTCTTCCAGAACGCGACGAAATCAACCCAGAAATCAACGAAGCTCTTATCGTTGAATACTACAACAAAATGCTTTAATTCACTGTTTATTGAAGTATTTAAAACCACGGTTTTTCCGTGGTTTTTTTGTTTTTTATTGAATATAAAAAAGCCTCCTTTTTTGAACCGCACCCCAAAAGTTAGACACAAAATCTAACGATTGAGGTGCTTTTTGTATGAAATTAACTTATGAAGATAAACTAGGAATCTATAAACTCAGAAAACAAGGTGTGTCTTGACCTCAGCTGGGTCAAACCTATGATGTTAATCCTAGAAATCTACGTTACATGGTTAAGCTTATGGAACGATATGGCGTAGAGATTGTTAAAAAAAGCAAAAATAGGTACTATTGCCCTGAACTAAAGCAAGAAATTATCAATCAAGTCCTTTTTGAAGGTCGCTCTCAAATATTAGTCTCTCTTGAATATGCTCTTCCTAACATAGGAACACTTTCCAATTGTCTAGCACAATACAAGAAAAATGGGTATACTATTGTTGAGAAAACAAGAGGGAGACCAAGTAAGATGGGACGTCAGCCGAAAAAGACTTCAGAGGAAATGTCAGAGCTAGAGCGACTTCAAAAAGAAGTGAAATACCTTAGAGCGGAGAATGCCGTGCTAAAAAAGTTGAGAGATTACCGCTTGAGGGAAGAGGCAGAGCGCGAAAAGCAACACGACTCATCCAAGAGTTGAGTGAGAAATTTTCTCTAGCGATGTTACTAAAGATTTTAGCCTTACCTCGTTAAAGTTAAACTAAAAGGACTTAGCCCTGTGCGATACAGAACTAAATCCTTTCAATAATTAATTGTCCAACTTTTGGGGGTCAGTACATTTATGGTGGTTTTTGTTAAAGCGGCAAAAGTTTTAGAATGAGGTTAGTCATTTGGCGTGGTGATTCTTTTTTACCTTTAGCAATCCAAGATTGGCAAAGGCCGAAAAAGGCATAGGCGAAGTAAATACTGCTGTACTCTCTTTCAACAGGACTCAATTCTTCACGGCCAAAACGGTCTTGTAAATCAGTATTAATGAAAATACGTACTTTATTAATGATAAAAGCTTGGAATTCACGAGTTCCGTTAGCTGAAATCAAGGCAGATAAGAGCTGCTCACGTTTTAGAAATTCAAAAATTTTCAAAAAGGCTTGAGCTTTATTGCTTTCGTGTTTTTCAAAAATGTATTCAACCTGATTAAAGAGCATTTGTTGGCAAGAATCAATCAACTCAAACTTATCCTTGTAATGAGTGTAGAAGCTAGAGCGGCTAATACCTGCTTCTTTAGCTAACCTAATCGTTGTAATATCATCAAAACTTTCTGTTTTTAAGAGGCTAACCATAGCTTCTTGAATAGCCCTCTTAGTATTTGCTTTGCGGTTGTCATGTGCCATAAACAATCTCTTTTGAACACTTTTAGACAGAATGTCCAAAATCTCCTTCTTTTGTCTTGAAATTATTTCATATCCTTGTATAATATATTTTATCATAATTTTTGAACAGTGTGTCTAAATTAGGAGAAAATATGTTAGAAGAATTAAAAGCACTTATTAAAAGTCCCAAACTTTGGGTAACAATGATTGGGGTTGCGCTTGTTCCAGCTCTTTATAACTTGTCATTTTTAGGCTCTATGTGGGACCCTTACGGTAGTTTAGATAACTTACCAGTGGCAGTTGTAAATAAGGACAAGACAGCAACGCTTAATGACAAGAAATTAACAATCGGTGACGACATGGTAGACAGCATGTCTATAAATAAAGCTCTTGATTATCACTTTGTCAGCCAGAAAAAAGCTGATAAAGGTTTAAAGGATGGCGATTACTACATGGTTATTACATTACCAGAAGATTTGTCAGAGAAAGCCTCTAGCTTATTAACGGATAATCCGAAGAAATTAAACATTAAGTATCAAACAACAGCTGGACGTAGCTTTGTCGCTTCTAAAATGAGCGAATCTGCGATGACCAAGCTTAAAGATACTGTTTCTGAAAATATCACAGAAACTTATACAAAAGCTGTATTCAAGAGCATGTCTGGTTTACAAGATGGTTTACAAGAAGCAAGTGACGGTGGCAATGAATTGCTCTCAGGAAGCCAACAGCTTGAATCTGGTAGTCAAACCATTACAGATAATCTCAACACAGCAGCATCAGGCAGCCAAACTTTAGCAGACGGAACAGCAACACTTTCAAGCGGCTTGACAACTTATACAAATGGTGTATCAACTTTGGCGAGTGGTGCAAATGAATTAAATAGTAACTCAGTGGCTCTTATCAGTGGTATCGCTCAGCTAAAAGAAAGTTCTACACAAGTACAACGACTAGTTGATGGGGCTAATAGTTTAACAGATGGTTTACAGCAACTGGCAACCTCTACAACACTTTCGGCAGAAGAAACTGAAAATATTCAGTCATTAATTTCAGGTTTACCTCAATTAAATGCTGGAATTCAACAATTAAATGCTTCAGTTTCTGAGATTTCTACTAATGTTGATATTACACAAATTTCGACTGTTTTAAGTGATATTGCCTCACAAGCTCAGGGAATTTTGAAGGCAGAAGAAAAGGATAGTTCAGACAGATTAGCTGCTATTCAAGCAACACCTGTTTACCAAGAAGATTTAGATGCAAGTCAGCAGGCTCAACTGGTTAATGCATTAAATACTTCAGGAAACAGTGTTAGTCAACAAGCACAGCAAATTTTAACAGATGTTCAAACAATGAAGGCTTCTTTAACAGCGTTATCACCTTTATCAAGTAAGGTAACTGAGTTACAGACGGCAGTTTCTCAAATTGCCAATCAGTCAAATGTAGCTTTGCCTGGTTCTGTTAAGGCTTTGACAACATTATCTACTGGTTTAAATCAGGTTAATACGGCTACTACAACACAACTTGTCCCTGGAAGTAGTCAAATTGCTTCAGGAATCTCAACACTTAACACAAAATTAAGTAGCGGTGCAAATGAATTGTTGACAGGGGCAACAACCTATACAAACGCTGTCTCGCAAATCGCTTCTGGTGCTAACCAATTGGTTGCTAATAATAATCAGCTAACAAGTGGCGCTTCTCAATTGCAATCTGGTGCAGAAGCATTAGCTTCTGGTTCAAGTCAGTTAGCTGCTGGCAGTGGCACGTTGACGAGTGGCTTGACAACCTTGACAAGCGGTCTTTCAACATTGTCCTCTTCACTTACAGATGCAAGTAAGCAATTATCACTTGTTTCTGTAACAAATAAGAACGCCAAGTTGGTTTCCAATCCTGTATCAACAAAAGAAACAGACAATGATAACGTGAAAGTAAATGGTATTGGTATGGCACCTTACATGATTGCGGTATCACTTATGGTAGTTGCCCTTTCAACGAACGTTATCTTTGCCAGCTCATTGTCAGGACGCCCAGTGAAAAATCGTTTTGAATGGGCCAAACAAAAACTCTTTATTAATGGATTGATTTCAACTGTTGGTTCGTTAGTATTGTATGGTGCTATTCAATTCCTTGGATTTGAGGCCAACTATGAATGGAGAACAATCTTCCTTATCATCTTAGGTGGTTGGACATTAATGGCTCTTGTAACGGCTCTAGTTGGTTGGGATAATCGTTACGGTTCATTCCTTTCGCTTGTTATGTTATTACTTCAAGTCGGTTCTGCAGGTGGTTCATATCCAATCGAGCTTAGTCCTAAGTTCTTCCAAGTTGTTCACCCATATATGCCAATGACTTACATTGTAACAGGTTTACGTCAAACCATTTCGATGACAGGTTCAATTGGTACACAAGTCGGTGTTCTTTCAGCATTCCTTGTTGCTTTCATGGTATTTGGGCTTATCATTTACAGACAACCAAAAACAGGAAATTAAGATTACTAGATTGAGGAAAACGTTCATTTTGGACAATTTCTTCAATCTTTTTTTGCTGTAAACGATGTTCTCAGTTTTTACAATCAGATTATTTGAAAAACGAAGGAAACTTTTATACACTTAAAGAGTTAACTAGAGAATGCTGATTAAGACAGCCTTTCTTTACAATATATTTACAGCGATATAAATAATTAATTTGCTATTTAGATTGAGGAAACGATGTCACTTATTACTATTATTTTGTCATTATTGGTTGCTTTGGAACATTTTTATATTATGTATTTAGAAACAGTTGCAACACAATCACCTGCGACAGCGCGTGTTTTTGGACTACCGCAAGAAGAGTTAGAACGTGAGTCTGTAAGTAATTTATTTAAAAATCAAGGTGTTTACAATGGCTTGATTGCGGTATTTTTACTTTACGGTATCTTTACAGAAAATATTAGTATTGTAGTTATTTTTCTTTTGAACGTTATTTTGGCAGCAATTTATGGTAGCTTGACGGCTGATAAAAAAATCATACTTAAGCAAGGTGGCCTAGCTATTTTAGCTTTGTTAACATTTTTATTTTAATAAAATAAAAGGTATCGTATTGTGACCTGCACCCCAAAAGTTAGACAGAAAAAAATCTAACGATTGGGGTGTTTTTGTATGAAATTAAGTTATGAAGATAAACTAGAAATATATCAGTTAAGACAGGCTGGTTTTTCTTGGCCTTATA
>ENA-OPZZ01000708-OPZZ01000708.1-human-gut-metagenome-genome-assembly--contig:-NODE-708-length-24627-cov-6.321388_pt1 | contig 24627 bp, 18 predicted proteins | sample MGYA00242487_ERZ504511 | MGnify/ENA primary metagenome ERZ504511 (study PRJEB26092, sample SAMD00036241) | human gut metagenome | host: Homo sapiens | study: EMG produced TPA metagenomics assembly of... | reverse complement strand
TAGCAGAAAGTATGTCGTTCAGCGTACTGGCGCGATACTCCGTCAGTCGTTCCGCCATCCGATTAAAACTATCAGCCACTTCACGAAATTCCTCGCGTCCACTCATATCCAGACGTTTCTCATAATTATGGTTCGCTATTTCAAGAATCCCACGCGTCAGTTCTTGAATAGGTTTGCTGATGGAACGGGGAAGCCATACCAACAATATGATACTGGCAAAAATACATACCCCACCTATCACAGAAATCCAGAGCAATGCACGTTGCAATCCCGGTACAGCAGCAGGACTATCCGGCTCTGTAGCCGTCAGTATCTGTAGATTCACCACAGAAAGAGCAACCAACAAAATAATCATTCCAGCCAATACCCCTACACTGAGTATCAATTTTGTACGAATATTCATAATGTTCCTAAGAATTAATATTATGCAAGTATAATCAAATCTATGTTTACTTGTGCCAAATCACGCACAAATTTTCGGTATTTCAATATCATGAACAATGATTTCGGAAAAGAAAGTGACGGACTTCCCATGCAGACAGTTGTTATCTGTTTCTCCCTACAAGTATCAACAATGCTTCCCAGCACATCCGGCGATTGCACCTGAACGACCTCCCCTCCCAGTTCGGTCACCAATTTGAAGTGGTTCAATAAATACCTTTGATTTGCCAGACCGATGCGGTCAGTACTTTCTCTGGGAGTCTGCACATAAAGGGCAACAAACGAAGTATTGTAGCGGGTTGCCAGACGTGCAGCTTTACGAATGATGCGTCGTGGTGTTTTCTCGTTGCTGCTGATACATGCCAGAAATCTCTCATGACGGACTCCCACACTGGTAACCACTTCATTCTCCACTTTCTTTTCCACCCGTAAAGCCACCTCTTTTAAAGCCAGTTCACGTAATTGGAGAATATTTTCCGTTTTAAAGAAATTGTTCAAGGCAGTAGAGACCTTTTCCGGCTTGTAAATTTTTCCAGCTTTCAGACGGGCTATCAATTCTTCCGCAGTCAAGTCAATATTCACCACCTCATCTGCCTCTTGCAAAACGCTATCGGGAATACGTTCCTTCACCTCAATACCCGAGATGCCTTGTACTTCTTCATTGACACTCTCAATGTGCTGGATGTTAACGGCAGAAATCACATTGATACCCTCATCAAGCAAATCCATCACATCCTGCCAGCGTTTCTCATTCCGGCTACCTTCCACATTGGTATGTGCCAGTTCATCCACCACTACTATCTCAGGGTGTATCTGGATAATGGCATCCAAATCCATTTCTTCCAGCTCTTTCCCTTTATAGAATATCTTACGACGAGGAACAACGGGCAATCCTTCCAACATAGCATCCGTACCGGCACGCCCGTGTGTCTCTATATAGCCTATCTTCACATCTACTCCGTTGTCAAGTAACTCGTGTGCTTCCTGAAGCATACGATAAGATTTACCTACACCAGCAATCATGCCGATGTAGACTTTGAACTTGCCACGCCGCGACTTTTTAATCAAATCAAGAAAATGCTGTACGCTTTCTTCCCTACTCATTTCTTCTGTTTTTTTACTTGTCTTATATATGCCATATAACCCGTAACGATCATCACGACCGCCACGGGCATCCAACACTAATTCATGAGTTCTAAAGTTATATCTAAATAAATCATGGCCTTAAAGTAAAGCCGAATACCAGATGTGCATCTTCCATACGAGGGTTCCAAATGGCTTGTGCAAATACAGGTATTGAGAAATTGTCAGTAATCTTGATTTCCGTAATACCTTTCAGTGCCACATTGGTTACGGCAAACCCGCTGTTAGGAACGCCATATACTCCTACCCCAGCTTCATAAGGCAGAAATCCGCAAGTCAGGTTCAAATCTACAGACTTAACACTGAACGGATAGTTGAGTTCAACATACGAAGAATAATTCTGCCTGCCTTTATCATCTTTGTCAGCTCCGGCAAACATAGTGTACCAAGCGATTGACAAAGGAAACTTTTCAACCGGCAATGTATAGGCTAATCCCGCTTCAAAGTGATGAGCTGTTTCGTGGCTCTTAAAATTAAAATACTTTCTTGCTCCTTGTCCGCCCCACCACAAGCTGGCAACAGAAAAAGTTAGACCTGATTCTCCCAAAGCATAGGCAGCCGTCAAATCAATCTCCTTAGCCGCAGCCCCTTCCCCTGAAGAAACTCCGTCAAAATCGGTAGAGCCCCATGCCGTCAAAGAAAAATCACCGACCCCAAAACCCAAAGTGGGCTGAAAACTGACTCCCGTCTGGTAAAAGCCGCGCCAAACATAAGAACTGACTAAATCACCTTGTATTGTAAATTCCTGAGCTTGCACTTTGCCGGTTCCCATAAAACAAGCAGCTACCATACTCGCAAAAACTAGAATTGATATTTTTAAACTTTTCATATCCAACTATTTATTTACCATTACTAATCAATCGTTGAAAGGCAGGAAGGAAGTTTCGGCTCCCCCTGTAAAATGACAGTCTTTCGCTGCCTGAACAGAAATACTTCCGCTCCTGCCCATAACACATGACAAACACAACTAAAAAATTATTTATTCTGATCGGCTTCTTCTAATGCAATGTTCAGTTCCAGCACATTGACAGTTTCCGTACCAAACACCCCCAAAAAGGGTTTGCTGATGTTCTTGTCTACAATGGCTTTCACTTCAGCCTCGTTCATGCCACGTGCCTGAGCCACACGCTTCACTTGTACATAAGCACAAGCAGGTGTGATATGTGGGTCTAGACCGGAACCACTGGCGGTTACCATTTCAGCAGGCACATCCTTGCGGCTCAGATAAGGATGATGTACCAGAAAAGTATCGATACGGGCTTCCACTTCTGCCAGGTATTCATCGTTCGTAGGTCCCTTGTTACTACCACCCGAAGCATCGGCTGTATAATTACCCGCAGATGGGCGTCCCCAGAAATAAATATCTTGCGTAAACATCTGGCCTACATTGGCTGCACCTACCACTTTACCATTGAGTGTTGCCACCTCTGCATTTCCCTTGTTGGGACCGGCGAACTGTGCAAATATCCACAAAACAAGGATATAGAACAGAGAGAAAAATATGCAAAATGCAATTGTTATTTTAAATGATTTCCAAAGAGTTTTCATTTTATCCAAGTTTTAAAAAAACAGACTAACTATCATATCTATCAGTTTGATGCCGACAAACGGAGCAATGACGCCACCCACACCATAAATCAACAGATTGCGACGAAGTAGAGCACTGGCACCGATCGGCTTATACTGAACACCTTTCAAAGCCAACGGAATCAAGATAGGAATAATGATAGCGTTGAATATGACAGCCGAGAGAATGGCCGTTTCAGGGCTATGCAGTCCCATAATGTTCAGAGGAGCCAACTGAGGGATGGCTACCATAAACAAAGCAGGGATAATAGCAAAGTACTTGGCAACGTCGTTCGCAATGGAGAAGGTAGTCAACGTACCGCGTGTCATTAACAACTGTTTGCCAATCTCCACAATTTCAATCAGCTTCGTCGGATCGTTGTCAAGGTCCACCATGTTACCAGCTTCTTTGGCTGCCTGCGTACCGCTGTTCATTGCCACACCCACATTAGCTTGTGCAAGGGCGGGAGCGTCGTTTGTACCGTCACCCATCATAGCCACCAGCTTACCGGCCTGCTGTTCTTTTTTGATATATTCCATCTTGTCTTCCGGCTTGGCTTCAGCAATGAAATCATCTACTCCAGCTTTCTCTGCAATATATTTGGCTGTCAAAGGGTTGTCACCGGTCACCATCACAGTTTTCACACCCATCCTGCGAAGACGCTCAAAACGTTCCTGAATGCCCGGTTTGATAATATCCTGCAACTCAATTACCCCAGTAACTTTCTGATTGACACATACCACCAGCGGAGTTCCACCGTTGCTGGTAATTACAGCAATCACCTCTTCAATCTCTTTCGGGAACTTATTTCCGGCATTTTCCACAATCTTGCGAATAGCGTCGAATGCGCCTTTACGTATCTGAGTACCATCCTGCAAATCCACACCCGAACATTTTGTTTCGGCTGTAAACTTAATCATATGAGCACCGGTAGTATTCAAATCACGCATACGATGACCGTTTTCACGTCCCAGTTCAATGATAGACTTACCTTCCGGAGTCTCGTCAGAAAGTGAGGACAACAAGCAAGCCTCTACGAACAAATTCTCGTCAACACCCGAAGCCGAATGAAACTTAGTAGCTTTACGGTTACCGATTGTAATGGTGCCAGTCTTGTCTAGCAACAAGGTATCAATGTCACCGGCTGTTTCTACCGCCTTACCGGATTTGGTGATTACATTAGCGCGCAAAGCACGGTCCATCCCAGCAATGCCGATGGCAGAAAGCAGTCCGCCGATAGTAGTCGGTATCAAGCAGACAAACAAAGAAATGATGGCTGCAATGGAGATATAAGTTCCCGGATGGTCAATATTCGTATAGTCAGCCATAGGAATCAACGTCACACATACAATGACGAATACCAAGGTGAAACCGGCCAGAAGAATAGTCAATGCTATTTCGTTCGGAGTCTTCTGGCGAGTAGCGCCTTCTACCAAAGCAATCATCTTGTCAAGAAAGCTCTCACCCGGTTGCTGCGTCACCAATACCTTGATTTTATCAGAAAGAACTTTTGTACCACCAGTTACGGAACTCTTGTCACCACCGGCCTCACGGATAACCGGAGCAGATTCACCGGTAATGGCACTTTCGTCAATGGAGGCCAAACCTTCCACAATCTCACCGTCGGCAGGAATCGTATCTCCTGCTTCACAAATAAAATAGTCGCCTTTCTTCAAACGTGAACTGCTAACGGTATGGATTTTACCGTCAACCAGCACTTTAGCCGGAGTCTCTTCACGGGTTTTACGCAAGCTGTCAGCTTGGGCCTTACCACGCGCTTCAGCGATGGCTTCAGCAAAATTAGCAAACAGCAACGTCACAAACAAGATGACGAATACCAAGAAATTATATCCGAATGCTCCATATTCCGAAGTACCCAATGAAAGGAAACAGACAATCAGCATGACGACTGTTACGACTTCCACCGTAAACATAATCGGATTCTTTATCATCACCCGTGGATTCAGCTTCACGAATGATTGCTTCAAACTTTCCATTACTTGCTCCTTCTGAAACAAAGAAGCTGATTTATTATCTTCCATACCTATGAAATTACTTTTTACAAACTACTATTACAAACTGAAATGTTCAGCAATCGTACTCAATGCATGTGCCGGGAAGAATGACAAGGCAGCCACAATAAAGATAACGGCAAAAGTCATCACACCGAAAGTTACTGTATCCGTCTTCAGCGTACCGGCACTCTCCGGAACATATTTCTTTCCGGCCAACAGACCAGCAATGGCTACCTGACCTACGATAGGCAGGAAACGTCCCAAAATCAACGTCCAGCCGGTAGTGTAGTTCCAGAAGTAAGTATTGTCGCCCAATCCTTCGAAGCCGGAACCATTATTGGCCGCAGCCGAAGTATATTCATAAAGCTGCTCACTCAGTCCGTGGAAACTGGGATTATTCAACCAGCCGCCTTCACCTGCCACAAATTCAGGATAATGAGCGAACAAAAAGCAAGAAAGTGCCACACCGCCCAAGATGATAAGCGGATGAAGCAGTGCCACAATGGTAGCAATCTTCATTTCACGCGCCTCTACCTTCTTACCGAGAAATTCCGGAGTACGTCCCACCATCAGTCCACTGATGAATACGGCGATAATGATGAATGTATAATAGTTCATGAAACCTACACCCACACCTCCAAACCACGTATTAATCTGCATGTTCAGCATTTCCATCATACCGGAAAGAGGCATCGTTGAATCATGCATACCATTCACAGAGCCATTGGAAGTAACTGTAGTCACAATACTCCAAAGAGCAGTAGCAGCAGACCCTAAACGGACTTCTTTACCTTCCATTGCTCCATTGTCTTGGGCAATTCCCATCTCATCAATGCGCGGATTACCTCCCATCTCCTGCGAAACATTGATGCAAACACCGACAAGAAAAGCAAAAAGCATTACGCTATAGATAGAGTAAGCCATCTTCTTACGTTTGATGTAAAAGCCGAGTGCAATCACCATAGACATTGGTATAATTAGGATAGACCAACATTCTGCAATATCTGTCAAGTAAGTAGGATTTTCCAACGGATGTGAAGAGTTACATCCAAAGTAACCGCCACCGTTCGTACCCAATTGCTTGATAGGAACAATCGCTGCCGTAGGACCTTGTGAAACCAACTGGGTTTGTCCTTCCATCGTCTGAACTTCCAGCTTACCATCAAATCCCATCGGAGTACCTTGTAGAATGAGGATGAAGCCCACAATCAACGAAAGCGGTAATAATACACGGGTACAGCTCAAAACCAAGAACTTCCAGAAGTTACCGATAGTCTTCGTCGATTTAGCAGCCATACCCTTCATGATACCTGCCATAGCTGCCATACCGGTAGCGGCGGTAATGAATTGGAACAACATAATGACGAACAACTGTGTAAAATATGTCAGTCCGCTTTCACCGGAATAATGCTGCAAATTACAGTTCACCATAAAACTGATACATGTATTGAATGCCAGGTCTGGTGTCTGGTTAGCGTTTCCATCCGGATTTAACGGCAACCACTGCTGTGTACAGAGTAGCACCATGCCCCATACAAACCAAAAGGCATTCAGAATCAGCAGGGCTTTCAAGAACTGTTTCCAGTTCATCTCTTCCTCCGGATTGACTCCGGCCACTTTATAAATCAATCTCTCGACCGGCTTCATGAAATCCGACCATGTCTTTTCGCCTTTGTAAACCTTGGCAATATACTTTCCCAGAGGATAGGATATCACAATCAGCAGAACAATCTGCAAGGCTACACCTAAAATTTCAGTGTTCATTTCTCCACTCTCCATTCATTAAAACTTTTCGGGTCTTATCAGCACATAAGTCAGATACCCGAACATTACAATACCTAATACAAATAAAGCTGTGTACATAATTCTCTCTTTTAAATCTTCTCAAACCAATCTACGCATTTCCAGAAAAGCCAAAAGGCGAACAAACCGCTCAATAGGCAAAAAAATAAATGATACTGTTATTCCCATGTTTTTACCTTTTAAAATGTTACTACATATTTTTGTCTGCCAGGAATGTGCCAAATATGTACCAAAAAGAGCGCATATACCATACACCATTAATTATCAACAGAATACATACTAAACAAGTATAAAAAGAAACAGGTTGCACCCTTTCAAAATGAAAAGGTGCAACCTGTTTTGATATGTTTTAGCCCATAGGCACTTTCTGCTTCTAAGCCTGTTTCAAGAATAATCTTGCCACGGTCCTATATCGAAGGTACCTCAGTCGTATACTGAGCCCCCTATTATAGATCTGAGATCTTGTATTCCTCAATCTTCCGATACAACGTCGTCAAACCTATTTTCAATAACCGGGCTGCTTCTGTCTTATTCCCCTTTGTATACTCCAGTACACGGGCAATGTGCCGGCGTTCCATAGCTGAAAGTTCAAAACTGCCGGGACTTGAATCATTGGAGTGTTCATAATGGGCATTCTGAATATCAAACGGCAAATCAGCAATGTCCAGATATCCGCTCTCGCAAACAATCATACTGCGTTCTATCACGTTACGTAATTCACGAATATTTCCCTTCCACGGTTGGGAGTCCAATGCTTCAAGAAATGCGGGAGCTATTTCAACCACCGGACGCGCCAGCTGTTCCGCAAAACTCTTTATAAAAGCCTTCGCCAACAGCCGGATATCACCTGCACGTTCGCGCAATGGCGGCAGATGTATCTGAAATACGCTTAATCTATAAAACAAATCCTCGCGGAAACGTCCGGCAACAATCTCCTGGGACAAGTTGCGGTTCGTAGCGGCAATGATGCGGACATTGACACGGGTAGGTTTCGTATCACCTATCTTAATATACTCACCGGTTTCAAGAATACGCAGCAACTTGGCTTGCAGTTCAAACGCCATCTCACCGATTTCATCCAAAAAAATAGTCCCATTATTCGCTTCCTCGAACAGTCCCTTCTTATCCTTCAATGCGCCGGTAAACGAACCGGCTTTATGACCGAACATTTCACTTTCCAGCAACTCCTTGCTGAACGAAGAACAGTTAACCGCTACAAAATTCTGCCGTGCACGCTTACTACTGTAGTGGATGGCCTGGGCAAATACCTCCTTACCCGTGCCCGTTTCTCCAGTCAACAGTACAGGAACATCAGTCCCTGACACCTTCTGAGCTAATGAAACAGCATCCTTCAGGACTTTGGATTCTCCCAGGATAGAATCAAAAGAGTACGTCTGTCCCACCTTCTTCTCCAGTTTTTCCAACCGCACATTCATACGCGCTTTCTCTACAGCACGGCTTATCAGAGGAATAATCTTGTTATTATCGTCTCCCTTGGTGATGTAGTCGAAAGCACCGTTCTTGATGGCCTGCACCCCATCGGGAATATTGCCGTGCGCTGTCAGCAGAATAACTTCCACATTGGGTGCCGCCTTCTTGATAGCCAACACCAGGTCTACCCCATTTCCATCGGGCAGAAACACATCACACAAAACTACATCGGGATTTTGGAGTTCCAGTTGCTTCAGGGCAGCCCTGCAATCACCAGCCTGACAGACGTCATATCCCTCCAACTCCATCATCCGTGTCAGAAGGGTACGGATTTGTACCTCATCATCAATGATTAGAATCTTACTCATATCTATTCGATAAGTTTTTAAACTGATAACGGTAAAAAACAGGGTGTGCAAATATAGGCTTTTCCCAAATACCAACGGCATATCTTTTGAACTTTTATAGGTGAAGGGGCAAGAGCCTGCCACCAACCGGGATATGAATATCCCACCACAGCAATGCCACAGCGGCATTATGCAGGCCTAGTCCCAGTGAAAGCCCCTCATGCCTCCCCCTTCCATTTTGGAAAGAGGCCACCTGAAATGAAAAGCCGGAAGGAAGAACATCCGGATGAATGCAATTATGAAACTGTTAAAAAAGAAACAAGAAATGAAAGTTTGTAAATTCGGCGGAACTTCCGTCGGCACCGTAGAGAGAATGAAACATGTAGCAACACTCATTAAAGATGCAACACCCAAGATTGTGGTACTGTCTGCCACTGCAGGCACCACCAACCATCTGGAGGAGATTGCCGCCAACTTGTTCAACCGTGAAATAGAACAAGCTCACGACCGTATCACCCGGCTGGAATTCCAATTCATCGAATTTGCCAATGGGTTGCTGACCGACGAGAAACAGAAACGGGAAGCAATAGATTATATCCTCGACCGCTTCCAGCAACTTTGGAAATTTACCAAAGATTCCTTCACCTCTGTCGAAGAGAAGGAAGTGCTGGCACAAGGCGAACTTATCAGTACCGCCCTAATGCACTTCTACCTGCGCGAGCTGAAAGTTCCCAATGTACTGCTTTGTGCATTCGACTTCATGCGTATCGGCCCCGACAACGAACCCGACTTGGAATATATAGAACAGAAACTCCGAGAACAGCTTGCCTGCCATCCCGGCATCAATCTCTTCATCACTCAGGGTTTCATCTGCAAGAATGCCTATAACGAAACAGATAACCTGAAACGCGGCGGCAGTGATTACACTGCTTCCCTCATTGGCACCGCCCTCCAAGCAGACGAGATACAAATATGGACGGACATAGATGGCATGCACAACAATGATCCGCGCGAGGTGTCAGGTACCCGCCCCGTGAAACGCCTCAGCTTCAACGAAGCCGAACAACTGGCCTTCTATGGTGCCAAGATACTGCATCCCTTCTGTATCGCCCCGGCACGCCTAAGGAATATTCCCGTCCGGTTGCTTAACTCTATGGAACCGTCGGCAGAAGGCACGCTAATTTCCAACCTGCAGGACGACAATATCATCAAGGCCATAGCCGCCAAGGACCACATCATATACATAAAGTTCGAATCGAACCATAATCTGTGTCCCTATCTGTTCATCAGCAAGATTTTCGACATTTTTGCCAAGTACCGTACCCCCCTCTGCCTGCTGGTATCTTCCAATCTGGACGTATCTGTGGCTATAGACGACTGCACTCGTTTATCGAACATCATCTCCGAACTACGCCAATATGCCCATGTATTGGTAGAAGACCGCATGACCATCGTCTCCGTGGTGGGCAACATGCAATGGGAATATGCCGGGTTTGAGGCAAAGATTATGGAGGCGCTAAAGGACATCCCCCTACGGATGATTTCATATGGCAGCAGCAATAATGACGTGGCATTCGTCATTAAGAATACAGACAAAAAAAGGGCTTTACAAGCCCTAAATGATAAGTTATTCCAACCGGAATATGCTGAACGGAACTAAAAGAAATGGTTCCGTATCTCCTTCGCGATGTAACGGCCCATCAGCTCCTGCCCCGGTTTGTCGGGATGCAACCCGTCGCGCAGATAGCGCCCGCTACCGGAAGGCTGCTCAAACTTTTCGGTGATACCACAGTTGGAGTAACAGTCTATCAGCTGCACGGAAAGCGCCCGGCACAACTCACGCAAGATGGCAATCTTCTGCAGATTCAGTGCATTGTGTTCGGGGTTGCCGGTCTGAATCGGCGTGCACACGAATACGCGGCATTGGGGATAATGCTCCAGAATGGTCTGAATGGACCAACGGGCACCGCCCGCCATGGTGTTGACATCTACTTCATCGAGCGTCTTCCCTTTAAGGGCCTCTTCGGCACTACCCAAGTTACGGTCATTCGTTCCCATAGAGAACACAAAGACATCGGGCGCAGGGTAAGCGCCACTTTCCACTTCGGCTATGAACTTCTGGATATGCACCTTTGACACGTTGTTGTGCCGCATCTGTAACTCATGCTTATCCTCCGTAACCTGCCAACCGCCGGAGATGCCGGCAAAAGCTTCGCTGCCATAATCCTGAGTATCGGGATGGCATGCCCATGTGGCAGAACCGACCGCCACGTTGTGATGTGTAGCGAATCCGAGTTTATCCACTACAGTCTTAGACCATTGTTCGCCTGCGGTAATGCTGTTTCCATCGCACCCGAAGTTCAGCTTGCTGAAGTCCGGATAAAGAGATTGCGCATGCAGCGCAATCCCCATCCAGACAAGAATCCCCAAAACCATCAATCTATTCATCTTCTTATGATAGAAAACCTATGAAAAACGTTCAATAATTTCCATGCACATACGTCCGTTGTGATACGGACATTTCCAGAATCCCGCCTTGTCATCATCGGTGTTCACCGTGCCGTCGGCACGCACGCTCCAATGCCATTCTCCGTACTTGTAGTCTACCAGATGCAGCTTGATGAAGTCCCAACATCGGAGAGCCTTCTGCATGGCCACTTCGTCATCAAAGTGCTGGTAGAGGTTGGCATGTCCCACTACGTTCTCGGCCTGCACCCACCAGTGGCGGTCAGTATCGGTCTTTCCTTTATCCAGAAAAGTCTCGTATATCATGCTGCCGTCGGGCGTCAATCCTTCATCGGCAGCGGCAGCGATGTATTCTACAAGTGGTTCCACTTTCTCCAGGAGGTCCTTATCGCCCAGAACAAGGGCAGCCTCGTGTATCAACCAGGAGGCTTCGATGTCGTGCCCATAGGAGACAATGCGGTATTTACTAACCCAATCATCATTGAAGAACAATTCCAGATGACCGGTCTTGATATTCAGAATCCGTTCCGTGAAAAGGCCTATCAAATTGCGCAGTTGCCTCTCCAGACGGGTATCCTTCCACACGCGGAAAAGATTGGTATAAGGTTCCAGAATATGCAGATGGGTATTCATCGTCTTGCGCTCGTTCTCATCCTTGGCGCTGAGGCGCATGTCGGCTATTTCTCCCCATTCGCGGGTCAAGGCTTCGCAATAACCGTTTTTCACGGGGTCGAAGCTATGCTCTTCGATGGTCTCGAACAAGCGGATGGCATATGCCAGCGCTTCATCATCGCCCGTGGCACGAGCATATTCACTCAGCCCGTAGATGGCGAACCCCAAAGCATAAATCTGCTTCTTGGTATCGAGCGGATTGCCTTTATAGTCGAGAGACCAGTAAACTCCACCAAATTCATTGTCATAGAAACGGTCGATAAGAGTACGTTTGGCACGCGTAGCCGTTTCCAGATACTCCGGCCTCTTCAGCAAGCGGTATGCAGCCGAGAAGGTCCACAAGATGCGGGCGTTCAGGATTGCCCCCTTTTCTGCTTCGGGCTTCACCTCCTCCCGGCCCGTGATACGGCCGTAGAAACCGCCGTTCACTTCATCCGTCATTCTATTTATCCAGAAGGGGAGGATATTGGAAACCAGCTCCTCCTCCATCTCCTGTTTCATCTTCTTGATATCCACAAGTTTTTGAGTTATGAGTTATAAGTTATGAGTTATTCTGCTAAAGGTTCTCACGGCGCTCTTTCAGGTCTGCATTGATGGCTGCCATACGCGTCTTATTCAATGGATAGATGAATACGACAACGATGGAAAGTGCGGCTATCGCAGCAGGAATAAAGCTCATCAGATACTTCAAGCCATCCAGCGCCTCGGGAGTCTGCACGGCATTCTCTGCGGTATTGTAACCGAAGAATGCCAACAGTGCCATTACTGCCCAGCCTGCAAATGCACCGCCAAACTTCTGCGCCATAGAACCGGAAGAGAATATCAGCCCCGTAGAGGATGTGCCATCCTTTTGCTCGGCATAGTCCGCCACATCCGCATACATGCTCCAAATCAACGGAGATACGATACCGGTGCAGATGGAGATAAGCACCTGGAAAATCATCATCAGCCACCATCCCAGCCCGTCATTCGGCACAAAGAAGAAGAGCACGCTGAGCACTACCAGGCACACGAGCGAAATGATATAAGTGGACTTCTTTCCAAACTTCATGGACAGAGGCACAGCCAGCGCCACACCAATCATATTACACACTTCACCCACCATCAGGAACAAGCCGGCATACAATACCAGATTGAACACCCCGAAATCGAGGAATGCATTGGCACTGATATAGTCCTTGAAGAAGTAGGCGGCAGTAGCTCCGCGTACCGTATTGAAGAAATTCGACAACAACGCCGCACCATTCAATATCCACCAAGGCGAATTGCGCACCAGTGACTTCACATCCTTACCGATGGATTCGGACGCCACACTCTTGACATGCTCGCGCGTCATGCTAAAGCAAAACAGAAAACCCAAAAAGCAGAGCGTGGCAATGCATACCATGGCATATTGCCAACTGGAAGCATTGCTATAGTCCATTGATTTAAACCAATTACACAATGGCTCCCATGCTCCCAAAGCGATAAAACTACCTCCGTATGCAAAAAACATACGGTAAGAAGAGAAAACCGTTTTTGTGTTCGAATCATCAGTCATTACTCCCAACATAGCCCCGTATGGTACATTGATTGCCGTATATACCGTCATCATCAAGATGTAAGTGACATAAGCCCATACCAGCTTACCCGTTGTCCCCATGTCGGGCGTTGTAAAAAGTAAAATCCCGGCAATGGCAAAAGGAGCTGCAATCCACAACAAATAAGGACGGTATTTACCCCAACGCGTATGAGTACGGTCTGCAATGACTCCCATCATCGGATCGGACACTGCATCCCAAATACGTGTCACCAGCATCAGCAATCCTGCATCAGCCAAGCTCAAGCCAAAAATATTCGAATAGAAGAACGGTAAGTAATAGGAGAATATTTTCCAGAACATAGAGGAAGACATATCCCCGAAACCATAACCGATTTTCTCTTTTAGTGTTGCCATAGTATGTTGTATTTTTATTATTTCATTATCTGCAAATTCTTGTCTATCAGCTTCTTCAACGTTTCTACCGAAGCTGATGAAGACAAGCCGTCAGCAGGCGTATTCATGCAATAGTCCACCAGCTTATCAATGGTAGAGGTAGCCACATGCATCCGCGTGTCGGAAGAAGCGTAGTAGATGAATACTGTTCCGTCTTCGTCGGCAATCCAGCCGTTGGTGAAAAGTACATTGCTTACGTCACCTATACGCTCCTCACCCTCGGGTACCATAAAGGCCCCACCGGGAGTGGCAATCAGTTTCGTCGGGTCTTCCAGGGAAGTCATGTACATATAGAGCACATAACGCAATCCGGCGGCACAACCGCGGACACCATGAGCCAGATGCAACCATCCTTTCGGAGTCTTGATGGGATGCGGACCTTCACCATTCTTCACCTCCTTGATGGTGTGATAGTAGCGCTGGTCGATAATCTTCTCTTCCTTCACCTCAGCATGGGTTATGTCGTCCACCAGCGCCCAGCCGATACCACCACCGCTGCCGGCATCAATAAAGCCATCCTGCGGACGGGTATAGAGGGCATATTTGCCATCTACAAACTCCGGGTGCAGCACTACGTTGCGTTGCTGGCTCTTGGTCTTCAGGTCGGGCAGGCGTTCCCAGTTCTTTAAATCCTTGGTGCGGGCAATGGCAGCTGTAGCCGTAGCCGAGGACAAATCACCGGCAGGCGCATTGTCGTCGTGGCGTTCGGCGCAGAAGATACCGTAAATCCAGCCGTCCTCATGAGCCGTGAGGCGCATGTCGTATACATTCGTTGCCGGAATCGCGTCTTCGGGCATGGTGATGGGATAATCCCAGAACCGGAAATTATCAATGCCGTTGGGACTCTCGGCTACGGCAAAGAACGACTTACGGTCAGCGCCCTCTACACGTACCACCATCAGATACTTGCCATTCCACTTAATGGCCCCCGAATTCATGGTCGCATTCATACCGATACGTTCCATCAGGTACGGGTTGGACTTCTCATCCAAATCATACCGCCAGAATACAGGTGTATGAGCAGCCGTCACTACCGGATATTTATAGCGGGTGAATATGCCATTGCCGTCTTCCACGGCCACATTCTTTCTCGTAATCAACTCTTCGTGTCTCTGAAAGAGCCTCTCTACCTTTTCTTTAAAAGCTTCCATGTCTGTTATATTGATTGTTTGTTTATTGATACAGATTTACATCAGCTGCAAACAGCGTCTTGGGATTGTTATAGAACTCCACAAAATCCTCCGCAGATGTCTGTCCCGGATAGGGGGCATAGTAATGGGTCACCTTTTCACGGGCATTGCGCCACACCAGCACATAGGCAAGCGGATATTTCTCCAACGCAGGCAGCAGAGTACCAGTCCACCATTTGGCATCGGGAATTCCTTCGTAACCGGTTTCGGTCACAGCAATCACCTTATTGTGTGCTTTCCCTACACTGTCGATAATGGAAAGTGCCCTATCCATCCCGGCAAGATAGGCATCCCGATCGAACTGATAGGTATCGAAACCGATAACGTCTATCAACTCATCGCCCGGATACTTCTTCAAATATTCCGTCGTGTCCTTGGGTTCCGTGCCCGGAGAGTAAGCATAAAGTGCATTGTCCACTCCTTTGGCCTGCAGAGTATCCACTGTCATGTGCCACAATGCCTTATACTCTTCAGGGGTACACAGTTTTTCGCCCCACCAGAACCAGCTGCCGCTGTGTTCGTGCCAGGGACGGAAAAGTACGGGTATCTTCACGCCGTCCGCCGTCTTCAACGAATGAAGGAAATCGGCCACTCCTCCCAACCAGCCGGCAAATTTCTGGTGATTCTCGCCACCAGGCAAGATGGACTTCACCACCGTCGTATCCGATACATCCCAGGCATCACCGCCCGTCTTGGATTGCGCGCATGCCAACTGAGCGAAACCATGCCGCCCCGCTGATACTGATTGATTATCTCTTTCCTGATTTTATCGAAGGGAACCTTATCCAGATTGGCGGCATTTCCCCAAGTTCCAGCTCTCCCAAATCAAAGCTGATAACAGCCGGATAGTCGCCACACACGCTTTTCACATCCGAACGGCCTTCCTCACCTTCCCAGCCGATACCATATACCGTATCGTCATGATGGCCGAGCATGATACCTTTGGAAGGGATTTTTTTCAAGTTAGCCAGTAAGTTCTCCGTTTCCTGCGTACGCGCAGCAGCCGTCTCTTTCATTCACACTCTGTTCTTTCATTGGAAGAACCGCAGGCGGTCAACAGACTTGCCGCCAGAATCATCATAGCAAATTTTACTTTTCTCATATCCATGTTTTTCAATCTGGTATTGTTATTGGTAACACTAATTCCTGGCACAAAGATAGCGGATTGCACCAAGAGAAAATGATACAATTTTATCCCTTTACTGTATTAAAAAGCAGAATATAAAAAACGTATCATCTAACTTTCACCGGAACGCGCTTCCGCGAGACAATTCCCCGTTCCACTTTCCGGCGTTCCAGCTTCACCGGTTCGCTTGTAAAATCGGGAACATTGTACGAGTAGACCAGACGGTCGTAATACTCCCAAGGATTTTCCTGAGGAAGCAGGAAAGGCTTGCCCACCACCCCATTCTCATCCATACTTGCCAGATACAGACGGGTATAAAGCCCATCTCCCCTGCGGCTACTGAACACAAACCATCGGGAGTTGCTGCTCCAGTTATGGAAACTTTCCGTATCATCGCTGTTCACCTCCTTTATGGGACGCATACCGCCATCCTTCAAATCCAACAGCCATAAATCGGCTTCTTTATGCCAAATTGAGAAATTCCCGTAATCCGACAAAGTAAACATGATATACTCGCCATCGTACGAGGGCCTCGGGAAGGAGATGCTTTTCTTCATAGCTGCCGCATTGACCAGCGTATCTATCTTTTCGCCAAATGTCCCGTCTTCCGGATTGAAATCTATACTACACAAGCTATAACGTATTTCCTTATATTCCGCCGGTATCGGCTTGGCCTCCGCAGTACAGAAATACAGTTTGCGTCCGTCCGGTGAAAATACTGGAAAGGTTTCGAAGACTTCCTTCTTCTGAAGCAAGGGAGAGAGCAGTAATTCATGTGTCTCGGGATGATAGACCAGTACATCCGATTCCAAGTCGAGCACTTCCACACGCTCATCCTTCACCGCATGGAAAGACTGGCGCGTATTGTTGACAGAATAGGCAATATATTTGCCGTTTGGATGCCAATAAGGGTACACCCCCGCAGAGAGAGTGGAATCCGTTTTCGTATCCAGCATTTCGCGCTTCCCGTCTATCTGCATCAAGGTCCCTCCGTTCTTTCCACGGATATGCAGGCTCAGATGGTCCGGATTTGTTTTGTTGAAAGCATGACAATTCAGGCACATGCCCGGCACCATGGTATTCTCCAGCAAGGGACGCTCCTCGAACGAAGCAAGGTCACGCTCATAAATGCCCATCTTGCTATAAACTTCATATCCGGGAGCCAGCTTGCGGTATACCACCCCATAATCTATAGGATACGGACTGACATACATGGGAAAAGAGCGGTACTGTTTCCACTCGCCGTCTTTCCGGATACATACCGTAAACAGAAGGCTATCACCCTTGTTCTCCTCCAAAAGCTCTTGCCATGCATCTTGCGGAAATGATACTATTTTATCATTTACGTGCATCTCTCCGGACTTTCCTCCGGTCACGGTCACATCCACACGTTCGTACGCTCCACCAATACAATTGAAATTCATAGGAGCAATGGTTGCAGGAATAGTCACACCGATATAGTCGGGATAGATATCCGGCCATTCATCCACCCTTTCCGGGGAAGTCACCGGATTGCCGCAAGCGGCAAACCACCATGCAGCCATTATGCAAACAGCTATATTCTTCATCTTTTTCATTTTACTTTCTTAGTAGCAAATAATTCCAGTATGTACTGCCGAAACGCGCCTCCAACATCTGCCGGGCATTCTGCTGCGAGGTATATATCCGCGCAAATTCCGTTACATCCCGCACCACTTGGGGCGAAATGCTCCACGGCATACCCTGGAAGTTCTTGTGCGTCTGTGTCCATACATATATCAACGCCTCTTGATAGCTGCGGGGAATATGGTCGTAGCCGGCATGCTTACCCAGCGGATAGTACTTCATGAAACGTTCCAAATCACGTTGCTGCAGGACATAGGCCAGCATATACTCAAATGCCATCCGGTTCCGGTGGTTGTGCTGGTAAAGCAGCCCCAGCATGATGTCCGTTTCCTGGCTGCTGAACAAGAAGTCTTCCGTATAGCGTATCTGCCTTAACCAACCCCACTCCTTGTGGGCATTGATTTTTTCCTCATTATACAGATAGGTCATGGCATCCTCTGCCCAATCCCTGTAGAAGATTGTCTTCCTCAACAAACGCAGGTACTTGGCTGCCACTTCGTATTGCCCGTTTATCAGGTTCGTCTCTGCCAGACGCTTGAAGCAACGGCCACTCTTGTTGAAGTTAGGTATGGCCTCCATCGCCTCAAAAGTGAAACGCTGTGCCGTATTGACCATACCCAAATGATAGTATGCCTCACTGGTGGGCAACGGAGAAGTAAAATCACGCTGAAACTCCGGCAGCAGCCCTTCCGTCCCGTTCTGGTAAAACTCGAACATACGGTCGCCCATCTGTCCCGTCTTTCCCAAAGCAAGATTCAGGCAGGTCACGCCGAAAGGTGAAACCGGTGACTTCTCTTCTGCCTTTTCTATAATCTCCTGCCATTGTTTATTACGTACCAGCTGGTCATACTCCATCGCTTCCTCTTTATCCATATCGCAACCGGCCGCCACGTAGTAATAGCCGAACAATGTTACCGCCACCACTTGCAGAACTCCATAAAATACCGGCTTCTTCTTCAAAGCGGGCAAAGCGGACAGCAGGAAGGGGAGAACAACCAGTAATACGGCAAGCCCTATCTCTATCCAGGGAATCACTGCCGGGAAACGGTAATATCCTATACCACCCATCAGACGGTAAATGGGGAATTGTACCCACATGCTTGCCAATAGCGGACAACCGATACCCCACAATCCTACACCCCAGAACACTCCGACACCACCCCAGAAATTCTTACCTTTAAGATTCAACCGGAACTCGCGTACAATCACCCAGCCCATAAAGATGAAGTGTGCCGCACCCGCTGTCCAGTAAAGCAGCGGAAGGACTATCAGAATGTATGCCACACGCTGCCACTTCCCTTTCAAATCCGCATACCAGCAGGATGCAGACAATGCTAACAGCAGAGCCACCACCAATGACAGCATCGCATTTTCATCACCCATGAAATGCCACAAGACAATGATGGGCAGAAAACTCAGCGGATAATACACATCAGCCGCACCCTGCTCCTTCGCCAGTTTCCAAACCAACCGTTGCAACAACACGTACAAAAAAGCCAGAATACAAGCTCCCGCCCACACGTGATAATAGAACTGCGTCAGATACTCAGCGATATAATCGGCCAACCCACCGGGAACCACTATCCGTTCCCACCAGTAGTCGGCATCGAACAAGAAAAGCTGGAACTGCTCCTGATAGGAAATATGGGCCGGATATACGCTTCCCCAAAAGAGAAGCACCGCTACGCCAAAAAGTATCGACAACCCTATCTTCCAAGTCTTTTTCAGAAATAAGAACATTTACTATTTACAATTTATTATTTACAATTTGGTACTCTCTGTATGTCTTGTCATTTGAATTCCTCAGCCTTCAGTTGCCGGTTTATCCGCTTGATGGAAGAAGCATCAAAAGGAACGGGAGTAGCCGACAAATCGGGAATATTGTAGGATTTCAATGTCAAATCGTCTTTTTCAGGGTCCGACTGGGGTAGCACAAAAGGCTTATGCGCCTTCCCTTCAGCATCCAGATAGGCAAAATAAACCCGCCCGTACTGCCCGTCACCCCGCTTGCTGGCAAAGGCAAACCAACGGCTGCCTGACGACCAACTGTGATAAGTGTCCGAACGGCTGGAGTTGACCATTGGCAGGGAGTCGATGGCGCCCGTCTGCAAATCCATCAGCTGCAATTCCGTCTCCCGGTGCCAAATGGGGAATGTTCCATAATCAGCAACGGTATAAAGCAGGTAGCGTCCGTCCGGTGAGGCTTTCGGATGACACACGGAGCCTTTCTCCAGCCGGGCATTCCAAAGGGTATCCACGCGGTCACCCCATGCGCCGTGATTGGCATCGAACGCAATGCGGCAAAGCGAATAGCGTAATTGCTGTACGCTGTCCGGCAATGGCACAGTCGGAGCTGAGCAGTAATATATCCATTTCCCATCGGCAGAGAATGTGGGAAAAGTTTCCAATACGGTGGAATCCGCCGTAAGCGGAGATAGAATCATCCGGTTTCCGTCAAAATCGGCGACAGCCAAATCGGAGACGGTATCGTAAACTTCCAGACGGCGGTTACTTTCCGTATGGAACATGGGAATAATCACATTAGACGAGAACACACCATACCGCCCGTCAGGATGGAAATCCCCGTAGACAGCCGCAGATATCATCTGTTCATTCTTCAAGGCATCCCGCACGGCCGTCCGGGACCTGTCCTTATCGACCTTCCAAAGGACGTAATGGCAGAACTCGGCAGCGCTGAATATCCTAAAAATGTAAACATCCGCGGATACAAACCAAACACAGATGTCCACATCGGCCAGCTCAAACGTGCCATCAAACTTTTAAATAAAGCAAAACGTCCCTTATTCCTGGCAGGCGGCGGTGTAGTAATCTCCCGCGCCCATGAAATTTTCCGGGAAGTAGTGGAAAAGACAAAAGTACCGGTTGTCACAACCGTAATGGGAAAAGGCTCTATCCCCACAGACCATCCGCTCTATATCGGAAACCTTGGCATGCATGGTGCCTATGCAGCAAATATGGCAGTCAGCAACTGCGATGTGCTGTTCTCCATCGGAACCAGATTCAATGACAGAATCACCGGAAAACTTCATGAATTTGCACCACATGCCCAGATTATCCACATTGATATTGATACAGCATCCATTTCCCGAAACATTCAGGTGGATATCCCCATTGTTGCTGATGCAAAAGAGGCTATCACCAAAATGAACGAATACGTCCAGGAATGTTCAACGGACAAGTGGCTTAACCTGATCAAAAACTGGAAAGAAGAGCATCCGCTTAAAATGCGTCCAAATGATCTTTTAAGTCCGATGGATATCCTGAAAGAGATCAACGAACAATTTGAGAACAGTATTATCGTAACAGATGTAGGACAGCATCAGATGCTTGTCTCCCAGTATGCGGAAATCACAGAGGGCAAACAGATGATCATGTCCGGTGGTCTGGGAACAATGGGCTATGGTCTTCCAGGCGGCATCGGAGCCAAAATCGGAAATCCCGACAGACCTGTCATCGTTATCTCCGGTGACGGCGGTGTGCAGATGAACATTCAGGAGCTTGCAACTGCAGTTCTGGAGGAGCTTCCGGTTATCCTGTGTATCTTTAACAATGAGTATCTTGGAATGGTACGCCAGTGGCAGAAGCTTTTCTACGGCAAACGCTATGCTATGACCAATCTGCGCGCAGGAGCACTTTCCCGCCGCACTGAAGGCATGGAATATCCACAGTACACACCGGATTTCATCAGACTTGCAGAGAGCTACAGGGCAAAAGGAATCCGTGTCACAAAAAAAGAGGAAATTGCAGCAGCCTTCGAGGAAGCAAAAAAGAACACAAAGGCACCTACAGTAATTGAATTCATCATTGACCCTGAGGAAATGGTTTATCCTATGATCAAACCAGGCGGAACTCTAGAAGATATGATTATGGACTGTTGATCAGGAGGAAAATTATTATGGATAAAGGAATGAAAAAAAAGATGGAAGTACAGCGCTATTTTCTCCCATGCCAGCCGCCTCCGCGAATCGGGCAACCGCTTCATCCTTGCGGAACTCGAAAAGGTCGGGCTCAGCGACATCGCCCCCAGCCACGGCGACATTCTGGTGCGGCTTCTGGCCTGCGAAGCCTGCAACATGAGCGAGCTTGCCAAGCAGGTACACCGGACCAAGTCCACCGTGACGGCACTGGTGGAAAAACTGGAGCGGAACGGTTATGTGCTGCGCATACCGGATCCGGAGGATTCCCGGGGGGTGCTGGTACGCCTGACAGACAAGGGGCGCGCACTGGAACCGGCTTTTGAAGCGATTTCCAACGGACTGCAGCGGCTGATCACTGACCGGCTCAGCGAAGAAGAAGCGGAACTTCTGGATCGGCTTCTGGACAAGTGTGTGAACGGCTAGGGGCAACCGCCCTTTTTCCGGATTAATTAGTTCGATATCAAACTAAATAGGAGACGAATCATGGCTCAGTACAAACTGGCGCACATCGACATGAAGGGAAACCGCGGCGAACTGCACGACCTCCTGAACCTCACGGGCGCGGAAGTCTCCTGCAACACCCTGCCCGCCGGGGCCAGCGTGCCTTTTGTGCATCACCATACCCAGAATGAGGAAGTCTACCTCATCCTTGAGGGCAAGGGGATGCTGTACATCGACGGGGAAGAATTGCCGCTGAAGGAAGGGGATTGCTTCCGCATTGACCCGCAGGGGGAACGTTGCCTGCGCGCGGCGGACGACAGCGCCATGCGTTTCATCTGTATTCAGGCCAAAGCGGGCAGTCTTGAAGGCTTCACCATGAGCGACGCGGTCGTGACGGAGTCCGGCAGCAAGCCGAGCTGGCTGTAGCCCGCTCCATCGCCGGGCCGAGGCCGCATCAATGCAACGCCGCGACGGGGCCTTCGATGCAGCCAGAAACCCTGGAAAATAAGGGAGGGGAACCTCCCGTGGTCCTTTGCTGAAAGGGCAGGAGGCGATCCCTTGGGATCGCCTCTCCTTTATGGGGCAAAACAACCCGCCCGCATCAGCCTAAAAACAGGCGCAACGCGGACGCTCTGGAACCGGAAGGCGGGGGCAGCGCTTCCGGGCCGACACGAGCAGCATCATAGGACGGCGGAGCTCATCCCGCATGATTTCCGGATAGGCTTCCAAAAGGCCGGGTTCCGGTTGCGGCTCCACAAGTTCCAGCAATTCAAATCCGTTCTGGAGAAGGCCGTTGACGTAGGTAGTCAGGGTTTTGTGGTACTTCATAACCTCTTCGCCGAGGAAAACAGCCTTGCGGATGCCCTCGGAAAAATAGCTGTCCACGGGCCAGTGGAGATGATTCCCCTGCGCGTCGCAATGCCATTCCTGCGCTCCCTGCGCGGTGAATACCGGATGCTCCACGGAAAAGACGAAGTGCCCTCCGGCGGAGAGGCAGCGGTTCACCTTGGCGCACAGGCCGCCAAACGACTCGACATAGTGGAAGGCGAGAGAACTTATCGCCACATCGAACGAGCCCGCCGGGAAATCGATAGCTTCAATCGGCATACGCAGGTACTGGATGGCGGGTGAATCCGTCATAGCCCGGGCCTCGGCCAGCATCCTTTCGGACAGGTCGACGCCCACCACGGAGGCAGCCCCCTGTTCGACGGCATATCGGCAATGCCAGCCGAAGCCGCAGCCCAGATCAAGCACCCGCTTGCCCTCGAACGAAGGAAGCATCCTCCGCAGCACATGCCACTCCCCGGCGGCGGCAAGCCCTTCCTTTGAGCGCGGCATCCGGCTGTATTTGTCGAAAAACGTCGGGTCGTCGTATTTATTCTCTTTCATTGTGTCTTCCGGTTGGTCAACGCCTCCTCGCTCAAAGGGGAAGCGCGGGGTTAAAAAAAGGGAGCCCTTCGGCTCCCCCTGTCATTTATCCGTTCAGATAGGCCTTGTTCACCACACTTTTGGGCTGGCCCGCCATCCACCCGGCGATGTTCTCGGCGATGATCCGGGTGATGTTCTGCCCGGGCGGTACGGGTGGCCCAGGCGATATGCGGAGTCAGCAGGGTATTGGGGCTGGTCAGCAGCGGATTGTCCTGTGCGATGGGCTCCACGGACACCACGTCCGCGCCGAGCCCGCCAAGCTTTCGGATGCGAGGGCCTCAGCGACGGCGGCTTCATCAAGCAGCGGCCCGCGCGCGAGATTCAGGAGGATAGCCCCGTCCTTCATGGAAGCGATGTTGGCGGCGTTGACGATGGCGTCAACCTCCAACGCGGTGATGTCTCCGGTGACAAGGTGCAGCTTCATGGGAAACAGACCTCCAATCTCAAAAATGGACGGCGCAGAGGCCACCGCTGTGTATTCTAATTATACAGGGCGTTGGGCGGGAAGGAAACGGTGCTTACCGCAGGGGAGTACCGTCTTCTGGAAATATTGCTGGAGAATAAAAACAGGACGCTGACGCGCACCCTCCTTCTGGAACGTCTGTGGGATATCGACGGAGATTTTGTCAACAGCAACACGCTTACGGTGCTGATCAAAAGGCTCCGGGAAAAGCTGGGCGGGGATCCGCAGCGAATCATACGGACGGTGAGAGGGATTGGCTATAAAGCGGAGGACAGGTTTGAAAGTCCCTTTCAAACGACTGACTGGCGCAGTACCGCAGGCAAGCCTGCGATAAGCAGGAGGGATGAAAATGAATAGGAAAAGTACGGGAATTTCCGCCCTGATTGTGTGGATGGGCGGTTGTATGCTGGCCTGCTCCGGGATCTGCCTTTGGGCGATCCGACGGAGTGAGGCCGCTTTTTGATACCAGGGCCGTCTCTGCTGATGTCGGCAGCGCCTGAAAGGCAGGAAAAATGATGCAGGCCCTTAAAAGCGGGCTGCCGGAACAGGAAGCGGCGGGAGCCGGACTTCTGAAAC
>ENA-OPZZ01000707-OPZZ01000707.1-human-gut-metagenome-genome-assembly--contig:-NODE-707-length-24657-cov-3.506033_pt1 | contig 24657 bp, 25 predicted proteins | sample MGYA00242487_ERZ504511 | MGnify/ENA primary metagenome ERZ504511 (study PRJEB26092, sample SAMD00036241) | human gut metagenome | host: Homo sapiens | study: EMG produced TPA metagenomics assembly of... | reverse complement strand
GACGTTTAACACGACACAACTTCCGAGTTCCCGCCCTGAGGTTCCTCACGTTCGTCACTCAGTCTTCGTCGACTGACGTTCAACACACCACAGCCAAGCGTGCCCAACGGAGGGGGTTCTTAGGGGGAGCGTGCGGGCTTCGCAACTTTGAGCTCGCTCCCCCTAAGGGTTTTCTCAGCTTACAAACTGAAACAAAACTACAACTAAACTCCACCATAAAAACCATTCTACAGAGTTCTTACATCAAGAACGATAATCCGCATTGATCTTTATGTAATCATAGGTGAGGTCGCATCCCCATGCAGTTGCGGATGCATCTCCCATCTTCATATCCGCGATGGCTGTCACTGCCTCTTCAGAGAGGATCTTAGTAGCTTCCTCCTCGCTGTAGCCTGTAGAAACTCCATTTTCAATGATCTTGATCTTTCCCGCTTTGCTCTCAAAGTAAAGATCTACCTTTTCCGGATCGAACTGAACGCCGGAGTAGCCGAGGGCGCAGAGGATTCTTCCCCAGTTTGCATCGTGACCGTAAATGGCTGCCTTTGTTAAGGAAGAGGTTACCACGGATTTACTTAAGGTTACGGCTTCTGCCTTGGTGGCTGCACCGATGGCCTTGACCTCGAAGAGTGCAGTTGCACCTTCTCCGTCACCTGCGATCTTTTTGGCAAGGGTTGTGTTTACGTAGTTAAGAGCCTTTTTGAATTCTTCATAATCTGCGTTTTTCTCTGTGATCTTCGGATTGCCGGCCTGTCCGTTTGCAAGGAGGAGAACGGTATCGTTTGTGGAGGTATCTCCGTCAACGGATACCATATTGTAGGTGTCCTTGATATCCTCACTGAGTGCTTCCTGAAGAAGCTCCTTGGTGATATCCACATCACTGGTGATAAATCCAAGCATCGTGCACATGTTGGGGTGGATCATTCCGGAGCCCTTGCACATACCGCCTACCGTTACGGTTTTTCCACCGATCTCGATCTCTACCGCTGCCTCTTTCTTCTCGGTATCTGTTGTCATGATGGCTTTTGCTGCCTCAAGGCCTGCCTCGCGGCTTCCCTCAAGCTTCGGTGCCATGGCTTTTACTCCGTTTGCGATACGGTCAATAGGAAGCTGCATTCCGATAACACCTGTGGATGCTACCAGAACACTATCCTCCGGGATCCCAAGGCTTTCGGATGCTGCCTTGGCTGTTTCCCTGCAATAGCCAAATCCTTCCTCACCGGTACATGCATTGGCGATTCCACTGTTGCAGATCACGGCTCTTGCGCCCTGATGATTATATACAATGTCCTGATCCCATCTTACCGGAGCTGCTTTTACCACATTGGTTGTGAAGGTTCCTGCAGCCACACAGGGAACCTCACTGAATACCATAGCCATATCAGTACGGCCTTTATATTTGATCTCTGCTGCAGTTGACGCTGCCTTAAAACCTTTTGCGGCTGTAACGCCGCCATCGATGATCTTCATATTATATATCTCCTCTCAACGGTTATGCCGGATCCTGTCCGCTGTACCAGATCGAATATCTCAGTCTATTCAGTCAAAATCCTTCGGCATCCACCATATTTTATTTGTGATCCGCCTGTTTTACGGGCACATCGGGATCTGTTTCAGTCCTTCGTTCTCGTCAAATCCAAACATCAGGTTCATGTTCTGAACAGCCTGTCCTGCTGCACCCTTTACCAGATTGTCGATAGCGCCCATCATGATGACTCTCTTTGTTCTCGGATCGATCTTGAAGTTCACGTCCACAAAATTGCTGCCTTCTACATTTCTTGTCTGCGGGCATACATCCTTATTCAGGACACGTACAAAAAACTCGTCCTTATAATATTTGTCATAAGCTGCTTTTACTTCCTCGTAGGTAACATCCCTGGTCAGGGAGGCATATGCTGTTACCAGGATTCCACGGTTCATCGGAACAAGATGTGGGGTAAAGTTGATCATCACTTCCTGTCCGCATGCATATCCAAGCTGATCCTCAATCTCCGGTGTATGTCTGTGTGTGGCAACGCCGTAAGCTTTGATGCTCTCGTTTACCTCACAGTAGAGATTCGGAACCTTGGCTCCTCTTCCTGCTCCGGAGGTTCCGGACTTGGCATCAATGATAATGGTGTTCGGATCAATGAGGCCTTCCTTTAACAACGGATAAATAGACAGTGTGGAGCATGTCGGATAGCATCCCGGGTTGGCGATCAGCCTTGCATTCTTAATATCCTCACGGTTGATCTCGCAGAGACCATAAACAGCTTCCTCGATAAACTGCGGAGCCTTATGCTCGATCCCGTACCACTTCTCATATTTTTTCACATCTTTAATACGGAAATCTGCGCTTAAGTCGATCACCTTACATTTGGAAAGGATTTCTTCATTGATAAGGGATGCACAAAGGCCCTGTGGTGTTGCTGTAAAGATCACATCTACCTCATCTGCAAGTGCAGCCATGTTGTCATCCATACATTTGGCATCCACCAGCCTGAAAAAAATTCTGATAAATATCTGCATACTGCTGATCTATGTAGCTTCGGGAGCCGAACCATTTAATCTCAACGTCCTTGTGTCCAAGAAGAAGTCTTACGATCTCATTTCCTGCGTATCCTGTTGCACCGATAATTCCTGCTTTAATCATCTTTCACATTCCTCCTCTGCCGTTTTTCCTACAGCTTAATACCCCATGCAGAAGCGTTTGCTATTCTTATTTATGCCTCTTTTTCATGTCTTCTGATATCTGAATCTTCTGCACAGGTCAGACAGACATCTTAAAGCTGTCCGTACTGCCAGTTCATATGTCCGCCTTGTCAATGGATAGATTATACATCTTCTCTGCATATTATGCAATAGTCATTTTTTTTCGATTTTTCACGGCCTTTTCTGTTTTTCCTGTATTTTCTTATAATAACGCCTACTTTCAGATGCATTTTTAATGCAAAATTTTTTTGCATATTTTTCAAATTATCTCTTGCATATTTATAAAATCTGGTGTATATTAAGCCATGTCGACAGGACAGCCGAAAATTTTGTTTTGTTGTACATGAATATTTATTCACTCTGGTAAAGTTGTAAAACGGTATAAATTTTTTCCAGATAACGTAAAAAAAATCCACCGTCCCGGAAATGTCCGGAGCGATACAAAATCCAAAAAAAATCCCAGGAGGACATATATTATGAAAGAAAAAGTTGTTTTAGCGTATTCCGGTGGTCTTGATACCACAGCCCTGATCCCGTGGCTGAAAGAAACCTTTGATTACGACGTTGTCTGCTGCTGTGTAAACTGCGGACAGGGAAACGAGCTGGACGGTCTTGAGGAGAGAGCAAAAATGTCCGGTGCTTCCAAATTATATATTGAGGATATCGTTGATGAATTCTGCGATGACTTCATCATGCCATGTGTAGAGGCTGGTGCTGTATACGAGCATTCCTATCTTCTCGGAACTTCCATGGCTCGTCCGGTCATTGCCAAGAAACTGGTTGAGATCGCACGTAAAGAGGGTGCCGTTGCTATCTGCCACGGTGCTACCGGTAAAGGAAATGACCAGATCCGTTTCGAGCTTGGTATCAAAGCTCTTGCTCCGGACATCAAGATCATTGCTCCATGGCGTATGACAGATCTGTGGACCATGCAGTCCCGTGAAGATGAGATTGAGTTCTGTAAGGCTCATGGCATCACTCTTCCATTTGATGCAAGCCACAGCTACAGCCGTGACAGAAACCTCTGGCACATCAGCCATGAGGGACTCGAACTTGAGGATCCATCACAGGCTCCGAACTATGATGACATGCTTGTATTAAGCGTAACACCTGAGAAAGCCCCGGATAAAGAAACTGAGATCACCATGACATTCGAGCAGGGTGTTCCGAAAACACTCAACGGAAAAGCAATGAAGGTTTCCGAGATCATCACAGAGCTGAACAAGCTTGGCGGTGAGAACGGCATCGGTATCGTTGATATTGTTGAGAACCGTGTTGTTGGTATGAAATCCCGTGGCGTTTATGAAACTCCTGGCGGAACGATCCTGATGGCAGCACATGACCAGCTTGAGGAACTGATCCTTGACCGTGAGACAATGGAAGCCAAGAAAAAAACTTGGCAGCCAGTTTGCACAGGTTGTTTACGAAGGAAAATGGTACACACCTCTCCGTGAGGCTATCCAGGCATTTGTTGAGTCTACTCAGAAGTATGTTACCGGCGAGGTTAAATTCAAGCTTTACAAAGGAAACATCATCAAGAATGGTACAACCTCTCCGTACAGCCTTTACAATGAGTCTCTCGCTTCCTTCACAACCGGTGATATGTATGATCACCATGATGCAGACGGATTCATCACTCTGTTCGGCCTGCCGCTGAAGGTTCGTGCCATGAAGCTTGCAGAAGTTAAGAATAACCAGAATCAAAACTGATCTTGCCGGATATTGCTCCGACAGATCATAAAAATGCCCCGGGAAGCTATATAAGTTCCCCGGGGTCTTTTGTTATATACTGCTTTGATCTTATAATAGATTTGATCACATAATATCTAATAAACGAAAGGTTTTTTTTAATCATGAACTCACAGAAAATGCCTCTGAAAAATTCTCTCTGCCTGCTTCTGGCCGCAACGATCTGGGGAATCGCCTTCGTTGCCCAGAGTGTAGGCATGGAATATGTTGGCCCCTTCACCTTCAACGGCGTCCGTTCCCTGATCGGTGCCGCTGTCCTGGTTCCGGTGCTCTTTATCCTGAACCGTTCCGGAAATAAATCCTCTGCTGCCACAGGTTCCGCAATACCGGAATCCTCATCAACACTTTCAGAAAAAGCTGTATCCGCCACTCCATATAACAGCCGTGACCTGTGGCTGGGCGGCATTGCCTGCGGATCCGCTCTTTTTGCTGCGAGCAGCTTCCAGCAGTTTGGTATCCAGTACACAACTGTAGGAAAAGCCGGCTTCATCACCGCCTGCTACATTGTCATCGTCCCGATCATCGGAATTTTCCTGAAAAAGAAATGCAGTCCCTTTATATGGGCAGCCGTTGTCATGGCACTGGTCGGACTTTATCTTCTCTGCATCACAGACGGATTTTCCATTGGCCTCGGAGATATTCTTATGCTGGTATGTGCTTTTCTCTTTTCCCTGCACATTCTGGTCATTGACTATTTTTCTCCGAAGGCAGACGGTGTAAAGCTTTCCTGTATCCAGTTTCTGGTCTGCGGGATCCTGTCCATGATCCCGGCACTTATTCTGGAACATCCGCAGATTTCTTCCATTCTCACTGCATGGCTGCCGATCCTGTATGCCGGTGTGATGTCCTGCGGTGTTGCCTACACCCTGCAGGTCGTAGGCCAGAAAAATGTGAATCCCACAGTTGCTTCTCTGATCCTTTCTCTTGAATCCTGCATCTCCGTGCTTGCAGGCTGGGTGCTCCTGGATCAGAAGCTTTCCATAAAAGAGCTCCTTGGATGTGTCATCATGTTTGCAGCCATCATCCTGGCACAGCTGCCGGAAAAAAATAAGTAAAAAACAGGCAGCCGGTTTGGTATTTTACCTTCCGGCTGCCTGTCTGCATGTTTCTTATTCTGCTGTTTCTTCCTTCTTAATGAAGTTATTATAATGTGCCTTGATCTTATCAAAGCTCTCCTGGCTGATGTCGTGCTCCATCTTGCAGGCATCCTCCATTGCAATCTCGGCCGGAACCCCAAGTCCCTCCAGCATCCTGGCAAGAACAATGTGACGCTCATAAATCTGATTGGCGATCTCTGCCCCCTTCTCCAGAAGTGTCACGGTACCGTAACGGTCCATAGCAATATAACCGTCTTCACGAAGAAGCTTCATTGCGTGACTGACGCTTGGCTTGGAAACACCAAGTCTGGTCGCAATATCAATAGAACGGACTCCTCCGCCTTTTTTGGATAAAACCAGAATTGATTCAAGATAATCCTCTGCTGACTGTCTGATCTCCATACAAAATCCTCCCTGCAAAAATTTAACTCTATATAGACCCTCTGAAGGGATCTGAATCCCATTCCTTCCCTGTTCTACAGGCAAATATTAACTTTTAATATACCGCTTAAAGGATGTTGTGTCAAGCATTTCGTACATGTTTATCTTGACATTAAAAATAATTTCCCCGATAATAGTAGCTGAACAATACAGCTGTTCTATAGCAGCCCGGAATCCTTTCCAGTGGTGCTGTCTTTTTGAACAGTAAAGAAAGGAGATTTTTTATGCTCAAAACCCTTCTGGCCCAGGTCAGGGAGTTTAAAAAGGCATCGTTTCTCACGCCTTTTTTCATGATCCTGGAAGTTCTCTTTGAGACTCTGATTCCCCTGGCCATGGCTTCCATCATTGATAAGGGTGTGGAAGCCGGAAATATCGGCCATATCTATCGGATGGGTGCAGTTATGGTAGTTCTTGCCCTGTGCGGACTCTGGTCCGGCGTCATGGGAGGAAAATACGGAGCACTGGCCTCCACAGGCTTTGCCAGAAACCTCCGAAAAGCCATGTACACCAACATCCAGACCTTTTCTTTTTCCAACATCGACAAATACAGCACTGCCGGCCTGATCACCCGTCTTACCACAGATGTGACCAACCTGCAGAACGCTTATCAGATGATCCTTCGTATGTGTACCCGTGCACCGGCCAGTCTGATCTGTGCCATGGTCATGGCATTTCTTATCAATGCAAAGCTTGCAAGCATCTATCTTGTCGCTGTTATCTTCCTCGGTGGCTGTCTGGTCTTTATCATGCAGAAGGCCACTGTATACTTCCAGGCCGTGTTCCGTAAATACGATGATCTGAACGCAAGTGTCCAGGAAAACATCGGCGCTGTGCGTGTGGTCAAGGCCTATGTCCGCGAAGGCTACGAGATCAGTAAATTCCAGAAAGCCTGCAACAAAGTATACGAAATGTTCTTAAGTGCTGAGAAGATCGTTGTCATGAACATGCCCCTGATGCAGTTTACCGTTTATGCCTGTATCCTGGGGATCAGCTGGCTCGGTGCCAAAATGATCGTAGGCAGCTCCCTTACTACCGGTGAGCTTATGAGCCTTCTCACCTACTGCATGAACATTCTCATGAGCCTTATGATGCTTTCCATGGTTTTTGTTATGGTGACAATGAGTATTGCCAGCGCAGAGCGTGTTACGGAAGTTATCAATGATACTGCTGACATCACAGATCCGGAGGATCCGGTAACAGATGTCCCGGACGGAAGTATCGTCTTCGATCATGTAAAATTTCAGCTATAAGAAAGACAGTCAGGAACCCGTTCTGAAGGATATCAATATCTCGATCCGCTCCGGCGAGACCATAGGGATCATCGGGGGTACCGGAAGTGCAAAATCCAGCCTTGTCAACCTGATCAGCCGTCTTTATGACGTAACGGATGGTTCTGTTTCCGTAGGAGGCATCGACGTCCGTAAATACCATCTGGAATCTCTCAGAAATCAGGTTTCCGTTGTTCTTCAGAAAAATGTACTTTTCTCAGGAACCATTCTGGAAAATCTCCGCTGGGGTGACAAAAATGCCACAGAGGAGGAATGCCGCCGCGCATGCCAGCTTGCCTGTGCCGATGATTTCATCGAAAAAATGCCGGACAAATACAACACCTTCATTGAACAGGGCGGCTCCAATGTTTCCGGAGGCCAGAAGCAGCGTCTCTGTATCGCCCGTGCTCTTCTGAAGAAGCCGAAGATACTGATCCTGGATGACTCCACCAGTGCAGTAGATACTGCCACAGACGCAAGGATCCGCCGTGCTTTTTGCTGAGGAGATCCCGGATACCACCAAGCTGATCATCGCACAGCGTGTTTCCAGCATCCAGAATGCGGATCGGATCATCGTTATGGATAACGGGGAGATCAACGGTTTTGGTACCCACGAGGAGCTTCTTAAGACCAACGCCATTTATCAGGAAGTATTTCATTCACAGACCGGCGGTGCCGGTGATTTTGACGAGGGAGGTGAGCCGGCTTGAAAAAACAGAACATGAAAGGCCCGGGCGGTCCTGGTCCAAAGGGTATGGGAACACCGGAACAGCCGGGAAAGCTTCTGGGACGCCTTGCCCGTTATATCTTTAAACTACAGTATCCATATCGTGATCGTGGTGATCTGCATTTTTGTCAGTGTTCTTGCCAATGTACAGGGAACCATGTTCATGAAAACCCTGATCGACCAGTATATCACACCTCTTCTCTCAGCAGATACACCGGATTTCGGGCCTCTGGCTGCAGCCATCGCACGTGTGGCATGCTTTTACGCCATTGGTGTTATTGCCACCTATACTTAAACCGTATCATGATCAATGCTTTCCCCAGGGAACCTTACGTAACCTCCGAAAACGATATGTTTGCAACGATGGAAACGCTTCCCATCAAATATTTCGACACTCACGCACACGGCGATATCATGTCCATCTACACCAACGACATTGATACCCTGCGCCAGATGATCAGCCAGAGCTTTCCGCAGCTGCTTTCCAGTGTGATCACCATCGTCAGCGTTCTTGTAAGTATGCTGATCCTGAATGTTCCGCTTACTGTAGTTACCCTGCTTATGGTTGCCATTATGATGACTGCCAGCCGGAAGCTTGCAGGCCTGAGCGGAAAATATTTCCTGGAGCAGCAGACCAATCTTGGTATTGTCAATGGTTATATCGAAGAGATGATGGAGGGTCAGAAGGTTGTCAAGGTCTTCTGCCATGAGGACGAAAGCATCCGGAAATTCGATGAACTGAACGACCAGCTTTTCACCAGCGCAGACAATGCAAACCGTTTCGCCAACATCCTGATGCCTGTGGTCGCACAGCTTGGAAATGTCAGCTATGTGATCTGCGCCATGGTGGGCGGTATCCTTGCCATCAACGGCATCGGCAGCTTCACACTTGGCGGGCTTGCCAGCTTCCTGACCTTCAATAAGAGTTTCAACATGCCTATCAACCAGGTCAGCCAGCAGTTCAACAGTATTGTTATGGCTCTTGCAGGTGCAAAACGTATCTTTGATCTTCTGGATGAAAAGCCGGAAGTGGATGAAGGCTACGTTACTCTCGTCAATGCAAAAGAGGAAAATGGTGTTCTTACCGAATCCGACAAACGTACCGGCCGCTGGGCATGGAAGCATTTCCACAAAGCTGAGGGTACCACTGATTATATCGAGCTGAAGGGTGATATGGTCCTGGAGGATGTAGACTTTGGTTATAATTCCAACAAGATCGTTCTCCATGACATCAACATGTATGCACAGCCAGGCCAAAAGATCGCTTTTGTAGGCTCTACCGGCGCCGGAAAAACCACCATCACCAATCTTCTGAACCGTTTTTACGACATTCAGAAGGGTAAGATCCGTTATGACGGCATCAACATCACAAAGATCAAAAAAGATGATCTCAGACGCTCCATGGGCATCGTTCTTCAGGATACCAACCTGTTCACAGCAACCGTTATGGAAAATATCCGCTACGGAAAGCTGGATGCCACAGATGAGGAGGTTATCGCAGCAGCAAAGCTTGCCAACGCCGACGGTTTCATCCGCAGGCTTCCGCAGGGTTATAATACCCTTCTCCGCGGGAACGGTGCAAACTTAAGTCAGGGCCAGAGGCAGCTTCTCTCCATTGCCCGTGCAGCCGTTGCAGACCCGCCCGTCCTGATTCTGGACGAGGCCACCAGCTCCATTGATACCCGTACCGAAAAGCTTGTACAGGATGGTATGGATAAGCTGATGGAAGGCAGGACGACCTTTGTGATTGCCCACAGACTTTCCACAGTACGCAACAGTGACTGCATCATGGTCCTGGAGCAGGGACGCATCATCGAGCGTGGTTCCCACGAGGAGCTGCTTGCACAGAAGGGCCGGTATTATCAGCTGTATAACGGCTGATCCAGGCTCACAGTTATTTTCGATCTATAGCAATACAAAAAACATGCAGGGTATATCTTTTCCGATAGTCCTGCATGTTTTTTTATGCTATAATCCTTGATTGAAATCTATTTTTCCGGAAAGGAGTCTCCGTATTTTTATATATGAAACAGACTGAAGAATATTACTACGGCAGAATGCCGAAAGATAAACAAAACGTGTACCGTGCAATGCTTCATGGGCTTATGGAGCTTTCTGATGAGTTCCTGATCCCGCAGGTACCAACCACCGATGGAAACTGGCTCTATGATGTATTTTTCCAGCTTCGTCTTGATCACCCGGAGATTTTCTGGGCCGTGGGGTTTAAATACCGTTATTACAAGGACTCGCCAAATCTGATACTGATCCCTGAATACATCTTCGACAAAAATAAAATCCGGGAGCACCAGAAAGCCATGGGCGCCCGCGTAGACAAGCTTGTGCGCCCCGCCATGAAGCTTTCCGAGTGGGATAAGGAAAAATATGTCCATGACTTCATCTGCGAAAATATCCGCTACGACAAGCTGAAAAAGCCATATTCCCACGAGATCATCGGGCCTCTGGGCCATGGTGTCGGTGTCTGCGAGGGAATTGCCAAATCCGTAAAGGTTCTCTGTGATGCCCTTGGTGTATGGTGTATTATCGCCATCTGTGGGAACAATCCGGAAAAAGGGATCAAATACCGCCATACCTGGAACATTGTCCGGATCAACGGACAGTACTATCATCTGGATGCCACCTTCGATAATACTCTGGGCAAAAGCGAAGATGGTTCCGTCAGCATCCGCTATGATTATTTCAATCTGGATGACAAAAATATCTTCCGGGACCACGAGCCTCTGATTGCTCCGGCCCCTCCCTGCCCGGACGGAAATCACTTCTACTACCGCGAGAAAAAGCTGTCCTTCACAAAGCCGGAGGACGTATACAAACGTGCCCTCCAGGCTGCCAAAAAGGGCCGTGAATTCACGTTTCACTGGAGAGGCGGTTATCTCACCCGCGAGATCCTGTCCGACCTTGTAGACCAGATCCAGGCCGCCGGAAAGACCCGAGACAAAAAAAAAGCCATCATCACCCTCAACTGGCCCCAGGCTGTACTACGGTTTCATTTTGTGGAACAGCATGCGGAAGGAAAGGTATTTATTGAGGAAGTGAATGAAGGGGAAAAATTGTAAAGTCATTCATAAAATTTCCACATCAAAATGCCACAGATGCATCAGTAATGATCTGTGGCATTTTATTATGAACATTATTCTGAAAATACAAAAGACCTTCTATAAAATCAAATTTACAGAAAGTCTCTCAGCTATAGCGATGCGCTAATTTCCCGGAGCGCTATGATGCGGATAACAGGACTTGAACCTGCACGGTTGCCCACTGGTACCTAAAACCAGCGCGTCTGCCAATTCCGCCATATCCGCATATTCAATTATGTTTTCATCCTGTCTGATGATAAAAAAATAACGGAAAGCAAATGCTTTCCGCTAATGAGGCATCGGGGATTCGAACCCCGGACAACTTGATTAAAAGTCAAGTGCTCTACCGACTGAGCTAATACCCCATAAAAAAGGACTGGGCTAGCTGGATTCGAACCAGCGAATGCAGCAGTCAAAGTGCTGTGCCTTACCGCTTGGCGATAGCCCAATGGGCGAAGGGTGGATACAGGGATTCGAACCCTGGGCCTCCAGAGCCACAATCTGGCGCGCTAACCAACTGCGCTATACCCACCACAGCGTGCCTGAAGGGATTCGAACCCCCGACCCACGGCTTAGAAGGCCGTTGCTCTATCCAGCTGAGCTACAGACACATGCTCTCTTCTCAGAGAAGCGGGTGATGGGAATCGAACCCACGTATCCAGCTTGGAAGGCTGGTGTTCTACCATTGAACTACACCCGCATGCTTGCGGTAATAAGTTTACAGCAGTCGGGGTGACAGGATTCGAACCTGCGGCCTCCTGGTCCCAAACCAGGCGCTCTAGCCAAACTGAGCCACACCCCGATGTACCATTTACTTATGGTTTTTATTAAGTTGTTGTCGTCTTCGTTTGTGTTTCGTTTTCGTTTCCTGCCTGACGACAAGTGATATTATATTATAGCAATCTACAAATGTCAACACCTTTTTTGAATTTTTTAAAAAAACTTTTTTCACGTTTTTTCCGCCTATTTAAAGGTTTTCTTGTCATTTGTGACTGGCTTATGGTATCATGAAACCATAATTTAAGTCAAGAAAAAAAGCAAACAATAAGGAGATGTTTTTACATGGATATAAAATTATTTCAGCAGAAGCTTAATGACATCTGTGCCATCGCTGAGGAAAACAATAAGCAGCTCTCCCAGCAGCAGATCCGTGACCATTTCGATGAATCGGATCTGAGCACTTCACAGCTTGTAAAGATCCTGCAGTATCTCAAATTAAAAGGGATCACCATCGAAGGCACCGATGAGGGCACCGGTGCTGACAGAGCAGATGCTGTTTCATCCGAATCCCAGGACAAGGAAGAGCTTCCGGGTACCCGTGCTGCTCTTACTGCCGAGGAACAGGCTTATCTCAGTGACTATATGGAAAGCTTTTCCCCGGAGGGACTTGATCCGGATGATCTTGCTTCTCTCTTTCAGGCCTTTGCAAAAGGAGACACTGCTGCCGAAGGTGCACTGACACAGTTCTACATGGCTCAGGCAGCCCAGATGGCCGCTGAACTGAACTGTGAGGAAATCCACCTGGCCGATCTCATTCAGGAGGCAAATCTGGCCCTTCTGGCGTCTCTCAAAGAGACAGACCCACAGAAAAAAAACGATACCTGGATGCGTGGTCGTATCCGCAGCGGAATCCTTCATGCCATCGAGGAACAGACACAGCAGAAATTCCGTGACGACTATCTGGTATCCAAGGTAGAAAACCTGGAGGCTGCGGTTAAAGAACTCACAGACGATGATGACGCCACCAAATTCACCATTGATGAGCTTGCCGTGATCCTGGATATGAATGTGGATGAGATCCGGGATGTGCTTCGCCTTACCGGCGATGATAAATAAAGTTTTCTTCATATGCTTCACAAAAAACGGGTCTGACATAGCTTGTCAGACCCGTAATCTTAATATTCTTTATGCTTTTTCTTCCCGTTTCAGCTCCGCCGGTTCTGCCAGATGAATCTTTCCTTCCCGAAATATGTGGATAAATACCTCCGCCATATCCGGATCGAACTGTTTTCCTTCCTCTTCTCTTATGATCCGAAGGGCTTTTTCCACCGGCATCAGTTCCTTATAACAACGTTTGGATGTCATGGCATCAAAGGAATCTGCGATGCAGAGGATCCTTGCAGATGCCGGGATATCTTCTCCCGCGATTCTCCTTGGATAGCCGTTTCCGTCATAACGTTCGTGATGACCGATAACTGCAGGGATAACATAATCCAGTGACGGAAGGTGGCGGATGATCCCGATGGATGCTTCCACATGACCTTTCATGATCTCATACTCTTCATCCGTAAGCTTGCCTTCTTTGTTCAGGATATGCTCCGGGATCCCGATCTTTCCAACATCATGAAGAAGCGCCGCCTGACGGATGATCTCCACCATTTCCGTTGTATAGTTCAGCGCCTTCGCAAGACTCGTTGCGTAATAAGCCACATTGTTGGAATGTCCGAAGGTATAATGATCTTTGGTATCAATGGCTGCAGTCAGCGCATAGATCGTGGATTCATAGGACTGATAAATATGTTCATGATCAGATTTCTTTCCCGCATTTTCTTCATCCAGGCTTTCCTTCAGCATGGTGTCAAAAATCTCGATGCCGTTTTTACCGCTACGCTTTACATGATATACTGCCAGGTCCGCATTATCCAGGAGCTCCTTTGCTGAGCGTGCCGCATAAGGCGCCGCACTGATTCCCACGCTTACCGTAAGGATCTTCAGCTTGTAGTCTGCAGAATCGTTGCGCATATGCAGGATCTGCTTCTGTATGGATTCTGCCAGATTTCTGGCGGAAAAAATATCGTAATTTGGCATCAGGACCGCAAATTCCTTGGCACTGTGACGTGCCACATATCCCTGTTCTCCCACACTTGCCTGGATGATATCTGCCACCTTTCGAAGTGCAACATCTCCCTGCTGATTTCCGTACAGCTGATTGTACAGCTTGAAATCATCAATATTGAACAGGATCAGTGCAAGCGAACCCTCTTTATTTTTTTCGTATTCCTCATCCAGGATCTCATAAAAATATTTCCGGTTCAGAAGGCCCGTCAGTTCATCGGTCCTTGCCTCAGTCCATGCCGCCTCATAAAGTCTGGCATTTTTGATGGCAATGGAAGCTACCGAGCTGACCGAAGACAGCATGGCAAGGTCATTATGGTTCAGATTCCTGTGTCCGTCACCGGAAATCGCAATGATCCCGGCCAGATCATCATTTTGTCGAAGACCTGCACAGTATTCGATACCCAGCTCTGAAAACATATGTTTCTCCGACTCCCACATGGATTTGTAGGCTGTGGAAGAACGAAAATCCCGGATCACCACACAGTCCTCATTTCTGGTAAGCCAAGTGACCACCGGATTATCCGCTTTCAGCGAAAAGGTCAGATCGTTCAACGGACGGTTGCTGTAAACAGCCTGATATTCCCCTGATTTTTTGTCTCTCAGACAAATATAGATCCGTCCTGCATTGGTAGTTTCCTTCAGCACATTTACCGTATTGCGCAGGATCTCTCCTACCTGGAGTGTCCTGGATACTGACTGGCTGAAATCTTTCAACTCCTGAGACTGCTGGATCTCTTTTTTGATAAAAACATTGTTCATCAGACATTTCCACAGCACTGTGACCAGCCATGCAGATATAAGAAAAACGAAAGAAAAGATCAGCACATGATACTCACTGGCTGCAGGGAGCAGCATTCGGATATAGCTCATCAGGTACGGTGAAAGATTGATAAACAGTACTACCGTCAGGACCACGCCCACACCAAAGCAAACCCCATCTGACGCAAGACGGCGCATCTGGAACAGCCGTCTTCTGGTCAGTGCATAAAGCATCAGGACAGCATTGATCAGACCGCTGACAATATCGATGGGGAATCCGGAAAATACCGGCACTGCCAGCGCAAGGTTTCCCACAAAAATAATCAGTATCCCCACAAGGATCGGTTCGATCTGTTTGCGGTATCCGGGATGTCTCCGGCATCCGCGGTACATGGTAATAAAAATCTGGATAATGGTGATCCCTGATACCACAAAGAACAGAAGGAACCAGGGTGTGATCTTATAAACAAAATGCGCACCACCGTTTTTACGGATCAGATCTGGCCAGCGCAGGATGATCCCGCCCGGGATGTTGATCACAAAAAGCAGCAGCATCAAAAGCAATGGGATCTTGCTTTTTCTGCCCATACGCACTCCCATGAATTCGCTGATGAACACATAGTAAAAATATGGCAGAAACAGGATTCCTGCCAGAGACACATAATACCACAGGATGTAAGAGGGGCCTGCTTCCATACGCATCAGAAAAGAGCCCAGCGTCCAGCAGAGCATTCCTCCCAGCACACACATGAAACTGTTGATGATCCGGCTGCGCTTACCAGCCAGAAGAGTCAGTATCATAAATGTATAGAAAAAAACTGAAATGATTGAAAATGATATATAGCTTTCCATAGTTACTTCCTCATATTCCCGAATCCGATCTCATCCTGCAGTCTCAAAAGTTCCGCCACCTCATAATAAGGAGTGCTCATATGCCGTGGTTTCCGTCCTTTTCTGGACTCATACAGATGAAAGGTACCACAGCGCAGGATGGTCACCACAAGGGGATCCATTCCCAGGATTTTCTTCAGATCCCGGTAATCCTGATCGATATATTTGAAATACGTGGTCAGAAGTTCTTTCAGAATATCCGTGCTCATAGCCTGATACATCAGCGCTTCTTTTTTTACTTCTATATAAAGATGCAGATATGGGCGTTTTTTCTCATTATATTCTTTCACTGCGATCCAATCCGTAACCGGCTGCCCGGACAGCTGGATCACACTTTTGATACCATTTTCCGAAATCCTGGTAAAGCCTGCGATATCAATGATCCACGGAACACGGTCTATGTACTCAAATCTTGGGATCTGTGTCCGATCCTCCTGGTTGGTAAGACCCACGCACCGATACATATCTCCCACACGGTACCTGGCAAAGGCTCCGCCCTTCAACACAGTGATCACAAGCTCATATTTCTCCCCGGGAACAACCTCATCCATAAGATAGGTCGGAGGAGTGAACGTGGGATCCTCATAATTATGGAGCATATCCTTTTCGGTGATAAATTCATAAAAGCAGGTATCCGGCAAAAAAGTACATTCCGTTCCTGGTCCAGGTCTCGGTTCCTATAATAGAAGGTTCCGTTCCTGCAAAAAGCTCCATGGGCCGAACTCCCCACATTTTCTCCAGATCATCCTTATAGCACTGATTGTCGGTTCCTGCCACCATAAATCCCTTCAGGTGAAAAGGTCTTTCGGAAGAAGCTCCCGTTTCTCCCTCTCACAGATCTTTTTGGCATTCAGGATCCTTTCAGCATCTTTGGTTTATACTGCAGAAGCTCCGAAAAGGAGGTTTGCTTTTTCCTGATGATACGCTTCCGGTGAGACTCTGGCTTACTGCATAAGCTACACTTCCAAGTCCGAAGAAAAATTCCACGTCCTGTTTCATGGCCATCTTGAAGCCCTCTTTATTCCGCTCACCAAAGCTCATATTTACCGCATCTTCCACTTCCGGAAGAAAACGGATGTCGATATCTTCTTTCAGCGCCAGCGGAAAAAGGCCGGTAGCAAAAGGCAGCGGTGCCAGTCCGTAAAGGATCTTGTCCGTTTCCTCCACATCAAATTTGCCCTTTTCGCGGCTTGTAGCTAATATGAGGCAGGCAACTACATTGTTCCTGTAGGTATCCAGCATACTTCTTGTGTATGGTGCTACCTTTATCGGATGGCGTCCGCCTTCCCAGGTCGTCTGTATCCAGATGATCGGATTCCCCGGAAGAGTTTCACTTCTCTTCTGGAGGAGCATATCCGCATAATCCTCATAAGTGGTAAGAGGTACCAGCCGACGGAACTCGTCGATCCCGGATAGTCTCCTGCCCTTCAGAATGCTTTTGCCCAGTTCACAGTCTGACCAGAGCTGGATCTGCTCTTCCATCAGGCGATTCTGGATTTTCATGTAATCCTGCATTGTCAGATCAAGAAATCCGCAATATTCTTTCCAGATAGCATCATACTGCTGTTTTCGAAGCTTTTCGCCAAGACTCACCGCCTTTCCCCCCCTTTTCGCCACGTTTTTATACAGGCAGCTGTACTGTTTCGGTCTGGGATCAGAAAGGGAGTTGTCTGCTGATACGCTCCGTAATTACTGAATGTTTCCGGAAACACGATCCTGTCCTGGTAAAAAATGTACAATATGTTCCACACGATAAGGACCCCAAAATCCCTCAGTGCCTGGCCGGATCCCAGAAATCCGGCCAGGCAAAAATAAAATCCGGCGAACCACAGAACGCCAGGATGTCGGCAGAGTGCATAAACACCCTCTGTATAGGCCAGCCTTTCATGATTTTCTTTGACATATGTCTCATCAAAGGGCAGCGCAAAAAACAATGTATAGATCAACAGTCCCAGAAACAGGATCGCTGCTGTCAGAAAAACAGCAGAAATAAAAAAAGAACTTTCCCGCCGCGGCCAGCAGCTCCGGATCACCAGACCTGTTGACACTGCGATCAGGAAACATCCTATGCTAAAAAACGGATGAAGAAAGCTTTTTTTCAATCGGATACTGTTATGATCATACAGGAAGCAGCATAAAAAGCCGATACTCCCTATAATAACCGCAGTCATCTGTATTTTCCCCCTTCATTTATGTAAAGCGGACCCTCTCATTCCGCTCTGCTGCATTCTCAGGAACGAGACCCCTTCATGGTCAGTGTCCTAAAGAATGCTCTATATTACTAGAAAACAACCACTTGTTCATTATATAGCACATAGCTGACTTTCGCAATCGTTTTTGACTAATATATGCTGAATATTGACACAAATTTTATCAATTATGACAGTTTATTTGTTTTTTCTGCCGGAATCAGAGGTAACGGATCTCTACGTGCATTTCGCCCTTTCCATCTGTCTCCATTACTGCATAGCTTGGACGGCGTCCCCGTTGTCTGGGATAAGCCAGACTTCCGGGATTTACCAGAAGCACACCTGCTTCCTTTTCAACAACCGGTACGTGGATATGTCCGAAAAAAGCTGCATTGCATCCTCTTGAGCGGGCAGCTTCTGCCAGCTGATCAAAGGCCATGGATACACCGTAGTAATGACCGTGAGTTACCAGGATCTTATTTTCCTCGACCTCGATCACATCTTCTCTAGGAAGATCCGAGAAAAAATCATTATTTCCGGACACAATACTGCAGGGACATCCTGCAAGGGCTTCGATATAAAATTCTCTGCCTTCCACATCTCCACAATGTACCAGCATGTCAAAAGGAGCCTCCCGATTTATCGCGATCTCCAGGTTTTCATCTCTTCCGTGAGTATCGCTTACGATCAGCACCTTCATACAAGCTCTTCCTTTATAAGGCAAAGAGCTTTTCCACGATGGCTGATCCTGTTCTTTTCTTCCATGGAAAGCTCTGCGGAAGTACAGCCATATTCCGGAAGATAAAAGATCGGGTCATAGCCAAAGCCATTCTCCCCTTTTTCCTCGTAGCCGATGCGGCCTTCCATGGCAGCACGGACTGTCTTTCTTCTGCCATCCGGAAAAACTGCCGCAATAGCACATACAAAACGTGCAGTACGTTTCTCATCAGGTACACCTTCCAGACGCTGGATCAGGTTTGCGTTTTTAATATGATAAGAAGTATCCTCACCCATATAGCGTGCCGAATAGATTCCCGGCTCTTTGTTCAGATAGTCGATCTCCAGACCGGAATCATCTGCCAGAACGATCTCGCCGGTCATTTTACTGATTGCTTCTGCCTTGATCATGGCATTTTCTTCAAAGCTTTTTCCGTTTTCATCAATATCCGCATGGATCCCGGCATCCTTCAGGGAAAGGATCTCCAGAGAAGGATCCGCAAGTATCCTTCGGATTTCCTTCATTTTATCCTCATTTCCGGTAGCAAAAATGATCTTTTTCATTCTTTAATACTTCCTTTCTTCGGCGGACGTGGTCCAAGAAACTGGTAATAGTAGGTTTTCATCATTCCGTTATAGATCTTACGGTTTTTATCTGCCTTTCGGCCGATATCATTCTCTGCCTTGTCATAGGCAGTGATCAGATACATGGACCAGCGATCCAGCCCCTTATAGCTTTCACCGATCTCACGGTACAGTGCAGGGAGATTGGATTTTTCTTCGATCCTCTCACCATATGGCGGATTTGTCACGATAAAACCAAAGGGTTTGGAATGGCGGAGTTCATTGACCGGGCGCTGCTGGAAATGGATCAGTTTGTCCACTCCGGCCATTTTTGCGTTGGCGCGTGCTGCCTTGATGGCAGCTGCATCGATATCAAAGCCCTGGATATCGGTTTCAATATCAAGATTTACACGTTCTCTGGCTTCTTCTCTTGCATCCTCCCAGCATTCCTTCGGGATCAGATGCTCCCAGCTCTCGGCCAGAAAATGACGGTTCAGTCCCGGTGCCATATCCGCTGCCATCATTGCCGCCTCAATAGGAAAGGTACCGCTTCCGCAGAACGGATCGACAAGAATACGATCCTTTTTCCAAGGGGTGAGCATCAAAAGAGCGCTGGCAAGAGTCTCGGTAATAGGTGCCTTGACAGTCATCTGGCGATACCCTCTCTTATGGAGGGATACTCCTGAAGTGTCGATTCCGATCAGAGCTACGTCTTTCATAAAGGCCACACGGATAGGAAATTCCGGACCATCTTCCGGAAACCAGGAAATCCCGTAGATGCCTTTGAGACGCTCTACAATGGCTTTTTTCATAATGGACTGGATATCAGATGGACTGAAAAGCTTACTTTTGATGGAGTTTGCCTTGGCTACCCAGAATTTACCGTTTTTCGGTATGTAATTCTCCCATGGGAGAGCCTTGGTCTTTTCAAAAAGCTCATCAAAAGTCTCGGCCTTTACTTCGCCTACTTTCAGAAGCACACGTTCTGTGGTACGAAGGAACAGATTGGCGTCTGCCACACCCTGGGCATCAGCCTCAAAGGTTACTCTTCCGTCTTCCACCCTGGTCACTTCATAGCCAAGATCCAGTATTTCACGCTTCAGCACCGCCTCTGTTCCAAAATGACAGGGCGCCGTTAATTCCCACAGATTCATAAAGTGATCTCCCGTACTGTATTTCCTTCAAAATCTTTAATGGTAAAAATTCCGTTCTCAAGGATTGCATAGGTCGGCGGGTTACCTTCCTTTGGAATGGATACGGAACCTGGGTTCAGAAGGATATAATTCCCCATATTTTCTGCCTTCAGCACATGTGTATGGCCGTGGATCAGAATGTCTCCGTCCATCATCGGCGGAAGATTATCCTTATTATAGATATGACCATGTGTGGCGTACATCGTTTTTCCTTCGATGGCAAGGATACAGTAATCTGCCATAACCGGGAAGTCCAGGACCATCTGATCCACCTCTGCCTCACAGTTTCCGCGTACTGCATAGATCTGGTTTTTTCTCTCATTTAAAAGGCGGATGACTTCCTTTGGTGCGTATTCCTTCGGAAGGTCATTTCTTGGTCCGTGATAAAGCAGATCTCCCAGAAGCACCAGTCTCTCCGCCTTCTCCTTGTCATATGCTTCCAGCATTTTCCGGCAGTAATATGCCGAACCATGTACATCGGACGCAAACATATATTTCATAATCTTTTCTCCTTGTAATTTGTGTTGGTTTTTATCTCTGTTCTTTACATTATCATGATTTCCTTTAAAATACAAGATTTGTTGTTTTATCCGCGCACAAGATTTCTCCCTCTGTAGGCGGCAAATCCACCGATCACGGACCTGGTACGACAGCCCTGTCTTGCCAGGCTCCGGGCAGCCTGCATGCTGGCGCCGCCGCGGTCGCAGTAAAATATCAGCAGCTTATCTTTGGAAAAACGATATTTCTGATCCTGTTTTTTCTCAAGATATTCCTCCAGCTCTCTGTATGGAATATTTACCGCGTTCCGGACATGTCCCCTTCTGTAGGCGGCAGGATCCCGGAGATCTATGATAACAGCGTCACTGCGCTCCACATAATAATCCAGCATTTTTGCAGAGATAGTTTCGATCTGAAACATGGAAAAAATCTCCTCTTTTTGGTATATTATATGGAAGCTTCCGGGTGAATGTTCCCTTATATGTATTTAAGCGGGAAAAGCCATCTCTGACTTTTCCCGCTTTTCTTATCCTTTAATATCTGTCAGAGCCTCTGTCCTTCTCAGAATCATATTCATCGGAAATTTTGTTTCCGTAGCTGCTTTTGGAACTGTTCCTGGAAGAATTTCCCGAACTGTTCTTAGAGCTGTTTTTTCCGCAGTTTCTGGAAGCACTTTCCCCGTGATTTTTTCCTGCATAATTAGACTCATTTCTGTCTGTTTCGTAATTTTTCGCCATTTGAATTACCTCCTGATGAAGTTGATTTTACGGCTTTCCGAAGCTTTCTGCCGCTTTTTATTACAGGAAATAGTATCCCAAAAAGTTTGGAGATTATTCGCCAAAATCATGTTGCTTTTTTTTCCAGTTTATATTATAATCATTCTTGTAAAAAGAATTTACCCTTCAAAAATTTTTTTTACATAACCCCTTATTTAATTATTTATACTCCCCTCGAAACACCCGGTAGCTCCCCTACCGGGTGTTTCTCTATACAAAAAACAAGCCACCGGATGACGATCACAGTCGCTCCGGCAGCTTGTTTTTTTATCCGTTGATCGGATTTACATGCACCATACAGTGCTTTACATCTTTGAATTTATTCTCGATCGTATGATGTACATTTTCCGCAATATCATGTGCATCAAAAAGGGAAATACTTCCATCTGCTGCGATCTCGATATCCACATACATCTTGGATCCGAAAAGACGGGTTTTAAGAAGGTCTACTCTTCTGACGCCCGGTACCTTGAGGATCTCTCTCTTCATGGATTCCTCAGTTTTTACATCACAGGAATGATCTACCATCTTGTCAATGGCATCCCTGAAAATGTCGATCGATGCCTTAGCGATCATAACGCAGATCACGATGCTGGCGATCGGATCCAGGATCGGGTATCCCAGTCTTGCACCGAAGATGCCGACAAACGCTCCGATGGAGGAAAGTGCATCTGAACGATGGTGCCATGCATCTGCCATCAGAGCTCCTGAATTAATCTTCTTTGCGGCACCTCTTGTATACCAGAACATCCACTCTTTTACCACAATGGATACCACTGCAGCAACCAGTGCAAGTGTTCCCGGAATGGCAATGGTTCCGCCGGATGTGCTTTTTACAATGTCACGGGCACCGGTAACTCCGATTCCAATGCCAGTGACAAGCAGCATTCCTGCAAGAACAATGGAAGAGACACATTCCATTCTTTCATGTCCGTACTGGTGCTCTTTGTCTGATTTCTTTGCAGAAAGACGGACACCGATAATCACGATGAAGGTACTTCCCACATCTGATGCCGAATGAATGGCATCAGAGATCATTGCTCCTGAATGTGCCACAATACCGGCAACCAGTTTAAATACGGACAATAAAAGATTTACCAGGATACTGATCCCGGATACCTTCATTGCTGTCTGCTGTTCCCATGAAGCTGTTTTTTCTGTATCGTGTATAATTGTTTTATTTTCTTTGTGTTCCATAAACAGGACCTCCTTTTAATATATGATCAGGTTCTTCTTATGGCACAACATTTTCCGTGAAAAAAACCGGCGGTTCCTTCACTACTCGCTGCAGTGCGATTTCCGCCGGTGTTCTTTCTTTTCTGTATAGGGATATCCCAGCTTCTACCTTCTGTTCCATCCATATTTTGCAGTAAAAAAGACATACCTGCGAAACATACACTGTCCCGCAGATATGTCTGAAAGCAAAGTCACATTCCATATCCGCTGCCGCTTCCTGCGGCCCGGCCCCATGCCTTCGGATAAATATTTTCGATTCCGAAAAGCATCGCCTGCTCAGTTTGTACTGTTGATCTCGCATCCTGTTCGAATGTAATGCAGTGCAAAGAGAATTTTTATAGTCTTACGGGTCTCCCGCTCAACTTCTCAGAAAGGATACACCATGAACCTTATGTTAGTCAAGCCAAAGTTTTTTATTTTACAGGTAGATATCTTCAACTTTCTGTTTATTCCATGTCCGGAAACATGCTTCGCACTGCACAGCTCTATATCAAATAACAGATCCTCAGTTGTTTGTCAAAAAACCGGGAGCGGATAAATCCACTCCCGGTCAAATCTACGATCTGTATTCAGTTGGAATGATCGATTATGCCTGCGGGCCAGCAGCAACGAGTGCTTTACCAGCAGCATTTCCTTCATATTTAACAAAGTTCTTAACGAATCTTGCAGCAAGATCTTTAGCCTTTGTCTCCCACTCTGCAGCGTCTGCATATGTGTCACGTGGGTCAAGGATTGCAGGATCTACGCCCGGAAGCTCTGTCGGAACCTCGAAGTTGAAGAATGGGATCTTCTTTGTCGGAGCTTTAAGAATAGATCCGTCAAGGATAGCATCGATGATACCACGAGTATCTTTGATGGAGATACGTTTTCCAGTTCCGTTCCATCCTGTGTTAACGAGGTATGCTTTCGCACCGCTCTTCTCCATTTTCTTAACGAGCTCCTCAGCATATTTTGTCGGGTGAAGCTCAAGGAATGCCTGTCCGAAGCATGCGGAGAATGTAGGAGTAGGCTCTGTGATTCCACGCTCTGTACCAGCAAGTTTAGCTGTGAATCCGGAAAGGAAGTAGTACTGTGTCTGCTCCGGTGTCAGGATAGATACTGGAGGAAGTACGCCGAATGCATCTGCGGACAGGAAGATAACCTCTTTAGCTGCCGGTGCAGAAGATACAGGGCGAACAATGTTCTCGATGTGGTTGATCGGGTAGGAAACACGTGTGTTCTCTGTTACGCTCTTATCAGCAAAGTCGATCTTGCCCTCAGCATCAAGTGTTACGTTCTCAAGAAGAGCGTTTCTCCTGATAGCATTGTAGATGTCCGGCTCAGACTCTTTGTCAAGGTTGATAACCTTAGCGTAGCATCCACCCTCGAAGTTGAATACTCCGTTGTCATCCCAGCCATGCTCGTCATCACCGATCAGGAGACGCTTAGGATCTGTGGAAAGTGTTGTCTTACCTGTTCCGGAAAGTCCGAAGAAGATTGCTGTGTTCTCTCCGTTAAGGTCTGTGTTTGCAGAGCAGTGCATGGAAGCGATGCCTTTCAGCGGCAGATAGTAGTTCATCATGGAGAACATACCTTTCTTCATCTCTCCGCCGTACCATGTATTTACGATAACCTGCTCACGGCTTGTAATGTTGAACATAACAGCTGTCTCAGAGTTAAGTCCTAATTCCTTGTAGTTCTCAACTTTAGCCTTGGATGCGTTGTAAACAACGAAATCCGGCTCAAAGTTCTCAAGCTCCTCAGCTGTCGGCTGAATGAACATGTTTGTTACGAAGTGTGCCTGCCATGCAACCTCAACGATGAAACGGATAGCCATACGTGTGTCTTTGTTAGCTCCGCAGAATGCATCTACTACGAAAAGTCTCTTGTTGGAAAGCTCCTTCTTGGCAAGATCTTTAACTGCATCCCAAGCTTCCTGAGTTGCCGGATGG
>ENA-OPZZ01000706-OPZZ01000706.1-human-gut-metagenome-genome-assembly--contig:-NODE-706-length-24657-cov-3.804280_pt1 | contig 24657 bp, 16 predicted proteins | sample MGYA00242487_ERZ504511 | MGnify/ENA primary metagenome ERZ504511 (study PRJEB26092, sample SAMD00036241) | human gut metagenome | host: Homo sapiens | study: EMG produced TPA metagenomics assembly of... | reverse complement strand
CAGTGAGTTATTAGAAGGACCTAAAATAGGCTTTAAACTTCCTGAAGTACTGACCGTGGAGGAAATTGACCGGATCATCTCTGCCGTTGACCGCAGCAAAACCGAAGGACAGCGAAACAGAGCTATTTTAGAGACATTATACAGTTGCGGACTTCGCGTATCGGAGCTTGTCACCCTCAAGCTGTCCGACCTTTATTTTGATGAAGGTTTTATCAAAGTAGAAGGAAAAGGAAGCAAACAGCGCCTCGTCCCCATCTCTCCACGAGCCATTAATGAAATAAAACTTTACATACCAGACCGTAACCAAATTGAAGTAAAAAAGGGCATGAGGATTTCGTTTTCGTCAGCCAACGGAGAGGCAAAGGCCTTTCCCGGATTATGATCTTTCACATGATAAAAGAATTAGCGGAAAAAGCAGGCATTACCAAAAACATCAGTCCGCACACTTTCCGGCATTCCTTCGCCACTCATTTACTGGAAGGTGGAGCCAATTTGCGAGCCATTCAATGCATGCTCGGACATGAATCTATTGCGACAACGGAAATCTATACACACATTGACCGCAACATGCTTCGTAGTGAGATTATTGAGCATCACCCGCGAAATATCAAGTACCGGAAAGAAAAAGAGGAGTTATTTCATTAAATTATGATAAAATCGCCCCCTTATCTATATAATTATATTAAGAATTAATATCTTTGCGTTACTTTTTCTGTGTGAGCAGAAGGAGGTTGGCAAATAGACGATATTTCAATTACAAACATTTAATTTATACCTAAAATGACTAAGAAGTTGTACTTGCCTTTACTCATGGCAATGGTTGTTGCATTATTCTCTTCTTGCAGCAAAAAAATGGGTGAATTATCAGCTGATTACTTCACTGTTACTCCGCAAGTGCTGGAGGCAGTAGGTGGTAAAGTTCCTGCGACCATCAATGGTAAATTTCCTGAAAAGTATTTCAACAAGAAAGCGGTTGTAGAAGTTACTCCGGTTTTGAAATGGAATGGCGGCGAAGCTAAAGGCCAACCAGCTACTTTCCAAGGTGAAAAAGTGGAAGGTAACGACCAGACTATCTCTTACAAGATGGGCGGTAGCTACACTATGAAAACTTCTTTTGACTATGTTCCGGAAATGGCTAAGTCTGAATTGTACCTGGAATTCAAAGCTACTATCGGTAAGAAAGTAGTTACTATTCCTGCTGTGAAAATTGCTGATGGTGTAATCTCTACTTCTGAATTAGTAAACAATACATTAGGTAACGCCAACCCTGCATTGGGCGAAGACGCTTTCCAACGTATCATCAAGGAAAAACACGATGCTAACATCATGTTCTTGATCCAACAAGCTAACATTCGTTCCAGCGAGTTGAAGACTGCTAAAGAATTCAACAAAGAAGTAGCTAACGTAAACGAAGCTGCTAACAAGAAGATCAGCAACATCGAAGTTTCTGCATACGCTTCTCCTGATGGTGGTGTAAGCTTGAATACTACTCTTGCTGAAAACCGCGAAAACAACACAACCAAGCTGTTGAGCAAAGACCTGAAGAAAGCAAAAATCGACGCTCCGATCGATGCTAAATATACTGCACAGGACTGGGAAGGTTTCCAAGAACTGGTTTCTAAATCTAACATCCAAGACAAAGAGTTGATCCTCCGCGTTATTGCAATGTATCAAGACCCTGCTCAAAGAGAAAGCGAAATCAAAAACATCTCTGCTGTATACAAAGAATTGGCTAACACTATTCTTCCTCAGTTGCGTCGTTCTCGTTTGACTTTGAACTATGAAATCATCGGTAAGTCTGACGAAGAAATCACTAAACTGGCTTCTTCTAATCCTTCTGAACTGAATGTAGAAGAATTGCTGTATGCTGCTACACTGACTAGCGATCCTGCTAAACAAGAAGCTATCTATACTCAAGCTACCAAACAATTCCCGAACGATTACCGTGGTTACAACAACTTGGGTAAATTAGCTTACCAGGCTGGTAACATTGACAAAGCTGAATCTTACTTCAAGAAAGCTGCCAGTGTTAATGCTACTCCTGAAGTTAACATGAACTTAGGTTTGGTTTCTTTGATGAAGGGTGACAAAACTGCTGCAGAAGCATACTTCGGTAAAGCTGCCGGAACAAAAGAACTTGGCGAATCTATGGGTAACCTGTACATCGCTCAAGGTCAATATGAAAGAGCAGTTAACTCATTCGGTGACTCTAAGACTAACAGTGCTGCTTTGGCTCAAATCCTTGCTAAGGACTACAACAAAGCTAAAAATACGTTGGCTAACGTAGAAAGACCTGATGCTTACACTGACTACCTGATGGCGGTTTTAGGTGCTAGAACTAACAATTCTTCTATGGTAACAAGCAGCTTGAAGAGCGCAGTTGCTAAAGATTCTTCATTAGCTAAGAAAGCAGCTACTGACCTGGAATTTGCAAAATACTTCACAAATGCAGATTTCATGAGCATCGTTAAATAAGAGAATTACCACTCTATTTTAAATATTAAGAATTGCCTGTCATTATAATGACGGCAATTCTTTTTTTTTATCTGTAAAAACCGTACTTTCGCAGAAAAGAAATCAAAGCAATGAAAAAGAGTAGCATTTTAATCCTCATAATCATTTGTCTATGCAGTTGTGGTAAATCTTCAAAGAAGGTTAGCATAACCGGGGAAATCAAAGGCCTGGGCACAGATACGCTTTATCTGTATGGAATGGACGAATCATTCGACCGGATAGATACCATTTTCGCGAAGAACGATAAATTCTCTTATACAGCTTCAATAGACACCATTACTTCTGCCTTTTTACTTATTGACAATCAGACAGAATATCCAATCTTCCTTGACAAAGGAAATCAGATCAAAATAAAAGGAGATATCAATCACCCGGAATATCTGGATATCAATGGTAATATATATAATGAAGAGTTTACAAACTTTCAGAAAGAACTAAATAGCCTGCCTACCCCATCCGAGAAAGATTTAGAGCAAAAAGCAGAAGAATTCATCACGGCACATCATTCTTCTTTTGTCAGTCTTTACCTGTTGGATAAATACTTTGTGCAGAAAGACTCTCCTGATTTCAACAAGATAAAGAAATTAATTGAAGTCATGACAGGAATACTGCAAGACAAGCTATACATCGAGCAACTGAATGAAGCCATTTCCTTGTCCGAAAAGACAGAGATAGGCAAATATGCTCCGTTTTTCAGCCTTCCTAATATAAAAGGAGAGAAAATTACCCGTTCATCCGAAGATCTCAAAAAGAAGAATCTGTTAATCAACTTTTGGGCCTCATGGACAGATAGTATTTCCAATCATCAAAGCAATAGCGAATTAAAAGAACTTTATCAAAAGTACAAAAAGAACAAACACATCGCTATGCTCGGGGTCTCCTTTGACATGGACAAGAAAGAATGGCAGGATGCTATTAAACGTGATACGCTCAATTGGGAACAAGTCTGTGATTTTGGCGGGCTAAATTCCGAAGTTGCCAAACAATATGCCATCAAAGAAGTTCCCAGCAACATTCTTCTGTCGGCAGACGGTAAGATTCTAGCGAAAAACCTCAAAGGAGAACAGTTGAAAAAGAAGATCGAAGAAGTAGTTACAGCTGCTGAAGAAAAGGAAAAACAAGACAATAAGAAGAAAAAATAACCAGTAATCAAACGTGTTAATTAAAGTATTCGGAGCGGCTGTTCAAGGGATTGATGCAACACTCATCACAATCGAAGTCAACAGCTCGCGCGGCTGTATGTTCTATCTCGTCGGCCTTCCGGATTCTGCGGTCAAAGAAAGCCATCAACGCATCATCTCCGCATTACTGGTGAATGGTTATAAAATGCCCACCAGCAATATAGTAGTCAACATGGCACCTGCTGACATTCGAAAAGAGGGTTCAGCTTATGACTTGCCTCTTGCCATCGGATTATTAGGAGCTAGCGAAACAATCTCTTCCGAGAAGTTTTCCCGCTATTTGCTAATGGGCGAACTAAGTCTGGACGGAAGCATCCAACCTATCAAAGGTGCGCTTCCCATTGCTATCAAAGCTCGCGAGGATGGTTTCGAAGGACTAATCATTCCCCAACAAAACGCACGGGAAGCTGCTGTTGTCAATCAATTAAAAGTATATGGAGTCAGTAATATCAAGGAGGTCGTCGAGTTCTTCAATAATGAACGCGAATTAGAGCCGACTGTTGTCAATACACGGGAAGAATTCTATCAACAGCAGACCAACTGTGACCTGGATTTTGCAGACGTAAAAGGACAAGAGAATGTAAAAAGGGCACTAGAAGTTGCGGCAGCCGGAGGACATAATTTAATAATGGTAGGCGCTCCGGGCAGCGGTAAATCAATGATGGCCAAACGCCTTCCTTCCATTCTTCCTCCTCTTTCACTGGGTGAAAGTTTAGAAACCACCAAGATACATTCAGTTGCCGGACAACTGAAACGCGGGTCCTCATTGATTTCCCAGCGTCCATTCCGCGACCCACACCACACAATTTCCCAAGTGGCGATGGTTGGTGGAGGTAGTTTTCCACAACCGGGAGAAATCAGTCTGGCACATAATGGAGTACTTTTTTTAGATGAGTTACCGGAATTCAACCGAGGAGTGCTAGAAGTATTGCGCCAACCATTGGAGGACCGTCAAATCACCATTTCCCGCATCAAAAGCACTATCAGTTATCCGGCCAATCTGATGCTGATCGCATCCATGAATCCATGTCCCTGCGGATATTATAACCATCCGACAAAAGCGTGTGTATGCAGTCCCGGGCAAGTCCAAAAGTACTTGAATAAGATATCCGGTCCATTATTAGACCGGATTGATATTCAAATAGAGATCGTTCCTGTACCTTTTGATAAGATTTCCGATCAAAGGCAGGGAGAACCGAGCAATATCATCCGGCAACGAGTGATAAAAGCCCGTCAACTGCAGGAAAGACGATACACCGAATATGCCGGAATTTATTGCAATGCACAAATGAACAGCAAACAGCTTGCAATGTATGCTCAACCGAATGAGAAAGGACTCGCATTGCTAAAAAACGCAATGGAACGATTCAATTTGTCTGCCCGAGCCTACGACCGGATTTTAAAAGTTGCCCGTACAATCGCTGATTTGGAAGGAGTAGAACAAATACTTCCTAGTCATTTGGCAGAAGCCATCAGCTATCGGAATCTCGACAGAGAAAACTGGGCAGGATAATAATAATGAATAGAAACAGAATAGAATTATTTCATCGATAACACTATCTTTTTTCATATATTTGTTTTACATTTGTGACAAACAAATATGCAATAAATATGAAAACGTCGATAACAAGTCTTTTAATGATATTTTGTTTGAGCATAATAGCTTATGCGCAAACTCCCCAGGACAGAGCCACAGAACTAAAAAAAACAAGCACAAAGCAGTCTTAATCAAAAAGATTACATCAAAGCACGTTACTTATTCAAAAAAGCATACGAAGCATTTGCAAGCCGCGAAAACTATCCACAAGCAATAGAATGTGGCGTTCAGGCTAATGCTTTATACGTCAGAGAGAACTTTTACAAAGAGGGATTCGAGCTTTGCCGTGACATGGAGCAGCTTCTATGGACGGGAGAACAGAATAAAAAGAAAGTCTTTTATGACCTGCGTTTCCTTATAAACAAGGAACGATTGCAGATGTACACCGCACTGAAAAATCCCGCACAAGCAAAGACTCAGTTGGACAAACTGGAAGAAATGGCTAATCTTGCAAAGAATGACTCCCTAACGGAGGTACTGCTGTATACAAAAGCCAACTATTATTATACTTTCAACCAAAGCACACAAGGCGATGCCTGTTTCCGCAAACTTATCAACCAATATAAAGAAAAGAAAGACTATGCCAAGGTGAGCGATTGCTACAAGAACCTTATCAGTATTGCACGGAAAGGCAACAATGCTCCACTGATGGAACGCACTTACGAAAGCTTCATTGTCTGGACAGACTCGGTAAAAGTATTAACCGCACAAGACGAACTAAATGTACTGAAGAGAAAATATGACGAAAGCCAACTGACCATACAGGAAAAGGACGACTCACTATCTGCCAAGCAATATATAATCATAGGTCTCTGTGTGCTGGCAGTCATATTGGTAGCCGGCCTGGCAATACTGGCTGTGATATTGCTACGATTCATCGCCAACAATCGTAAATTAAAGAAAAGTGTGAAAATTGCCAATGAACACAATGAACTAAAAACCAAATTCATACAGAATATATCTTCGCAAATGGAGCCTACCCTGAATACGCTGGCTACTTCAGCCGAAGAACTGTCACAAAAGGCTCCTCAAGAAGCGGCCCAAATGCAGGGACAAGTCGCAGCTTTGAAGAAATTCAGTGATGACATTCAAGAACTGTCATCTTTGGAAAACTCATTAACCGAGTTTTATGAACTAAGTGAAATCAACGTGGGAACTTTCTGTGAGAATGTGATGGATAAAGTTAAAGAATACATAAAACAGGATGTCACATCTTCAGTCAATGCACCAAAACTTCAGGTAAAGACAAACGAGGAACAATTGGAACGCATTCTTCTCTATTTACTGAAAAATGCCGCTTTCTACACCGACCAGGGTCGTATCAGTCTCGAATTCAAGAAACGGGGAGCGCACACGCACCAATTCATCGTTACGGATACAGGAACTGGAATTCCGGCAGAGCAACAGGAAAATCTCTTCAAACCTTTCACAGAAGTGAAAGACCTGACTACAGGAGATGGACTAGGATTACCGATCTGTTCACTAATTGCTGCCAAGATGAACGGAAGCCTGACACTGGATACGAATTATACGAAAGGAACACGGTTCGTTCTGGAACTTCATGTATAAAATTTAGCCAACAGGAAAGCTGTTGTTTCGTTTGATTACTTTTCAAATTGTAAAGTATAGTTATCTTCAACAAAGAATGTTCTAAACGCCAATTTAAGATTTTATAAAAAACAAACAAATTTCCACATAAACAAATAGTACGTTTTTAATAAACTTTTGAGTAGTTTATTAAGAACAGTATTTGAGTTTATTAAAAACTCTGCCATTGGATTTCCGAGTTTATAAATCCATCTTTTACAACAAAAAGGCTGCAAATTTCATAAAATTTGCAGCCTTTTTGCCTATATCCGGTATATCCTTCCCAATATTTATTAGGAAACACGCCCAGATTTGTTATAATATTATATCGTTCAAGTCATCAATTTCATATTCTTTTATCTGTTATTTATTAAAGTGGATGCCCACACTCATACTACAAAGATACAACATTTAAGAGCGTTTGTCAAGACGAATATCCTATAAAAAAATTGTCCTTAACATATTTATAAAAAAGTATTGTCCCTCTTCTTTTAATCTTTTGCGTAGAAAACCGACATCAATCTTATGAACATCATTCTTTGTCTGTTTAATAGCATGTACCGCAGCCATTCCGGCAGCTTCACCAGTCACCAGACAAGGTGGCATCACTCGTAAGCTTCCAAAAGCTTCTTCATCAGTAGAAATACAGCGTCCGGCGGTCAATAGATTCTTCAGACCTTTAGGAGTCAAGCAACGATAAGGAATTCCATGAGATTCGCCTTTTTTGTAACGCGTCTCTTTATGCCCCGGTTTATGAACATCAATATAGTAACAATTACGTCCGATCTCATCTTCAAATGTTTTACGCTCCAACCAATCTTGGAAAGTAAACGTATAATCCCCTTCAATCCGACGACTATCTCTAACCCCCAACAAAGAGGCAGTCTTTACAACAAAAGCACTACCAAAAGTTTTAGGCTGAAGTTCTTTCAGTGCCTCCAAGTATTGTTCAGCGATTTGCCTACCGGTAGCCATCGCCCGCGTAGTAGCCCATGGGTCGGTCGAATCAACATTATCAATGTGTCCTGCATTAAATTGTACCACATCCGGACCGATCAGATTACTATTGAAATGTCTGCCTATCAATGGATATTTTCCGGACTTAATCGCGTCAAAGATAGGGCTATTTTTGTTACTCGTATGCAATGAAGGACCTATGAGATTGTAGTTATAGCTATCGACATTAGCAAACGAGAAACACAAAGTAGAACTTTGCAGTATACCATCCTCACCTCCCTTTTTAAATGAAGCACCTGCCCAGGTAGCCACATCTCCATCTCCCGTCGCATCAATAAAGACTTTTGCTTTGAATGCAACAAGCCCGGATTTATTTGCTACGATGATAGCATCTACCGTATCATCAGCTGACATCTCAACAGCAGCAACCCTCGAAAAGAAAAGGACTTTTGCCCCCCGATTCAGCGACCATCCGATCGTAAACCTGCATCAAATATTCAGGATTTATATTCACCCAATTCAGTTTTTGCTTTCTCTCATGAGGCACTCCTTTTCTTGATGCCTCGAATATCTTTTCCGCCAAGCCTCGATAAATAATCTTTTCGCCGTCAGAAAACGGACACCATGCCGGAACCATACCTGCTGTTCCCATACCGCCAAGTTGTCCCATTGCCTCAATCAGCAAAGTTTTAGCTCCCTCCCGGGCCGCAGAAATCGCAGCAGTACATCCAGCAGGTCCTCCACCAATTACAATAACATCCCACCGATCATCCACTGCAATCTTGGTATTCTTTAAACGTATCTTGGATTGTGTGGTATTTCCATTCACATTAAGAGCGGGAACTGCAAAAGCAGCAGAAATCAACCCAGCTTTTTTAAGAAAATCTCTTCTTGATGTCATTACAAATTAATTTATTATATTACCTTTCCATAAAAATCTCGGCACGCCCAGGAGTAAATAATTCCCATAAAGAAGCAACAGTCCATCCGGGTGCGAAAATGTCATTATAATATCCTTTGCCATTCTTCCCGTAATCCCAACTGGTATGTTGAACAACTTCCGGATAGTAACCCACTTTGGCAATGCCACACATGTGTCCTTCATAAGGCAATAACTGCCGCATAGAGGTTGAAATCACTTCTGCGAAGTTCGAGAAACGGGATTCTTTATATTCGTTCGATAACCAACGAAGTACATCGGCAAATTCAAATACAAACACATCAATATGATTATTTTCTACCGAAACATTTCCCCAGCCACGTGTTTTCAAACCAATATCACCCAGCATCTGTCCGGGAGCAAAAGGAACATCCCACAAATAATACCACGATAATGCAAAATAAGCGGCTTGCTTCGTCAGATCAGCATAATGCTTATGTTCCTCCCCTTTAGTAACTAATGAAAGATAATAGGTAGCAGTTGCAGCATAAAGTGACGCTTCTTTATCTTCGCAATTCGCATCAAGAGTAGACGAGAAATAATCGGCCTTAGAAATCAGTTCTTTTTCCAAATAATCCGCAGTCCGCTTAGCACTATCCAAGTAACGTTTATCCTTAAAGTATTTATATCCCATGACTAAAGGTAATGTAGCCGAAGGAGTACTTCCTCCGCTTTTATCTACAATCGAGAAGTCATCACGGAACTTTCGTGGAAAACTACCATCAGCATTTTGCAATTGCAGAAACATGTTCAACATGTTTTTCAATCGCTGTTCCCATTCCGGATGCTTACGACCTTTTTCTTTTTCATAAGCCAGGAAATGAAAAATTGCATAAAGTCCTTCCGATTGACGACGGATACTATGAACAGGATCCTCAAAGTTCTTGTCATAATTTACCGATTCCTTGAGAAAGCCTGCTTCCGTGAAACCATTCTTCAAATAACTGTCGAATATTTTGGCGCTGTTAGCCTTCAAATCTTCCCGGTTACATTCCCAACCATATTCCCAGGCATTGAATGCATTCAGAAGAACACGCCCTATAAAACCGACTTCCGCCTGCCCATTACTTGTACACGCATCTGTTCTAAGATGTATACCCGAATTATATACCAACGGATATTTATCTACAAAACTACTTACAAAGAATTGGCTAAGAGTCTGCTTCATATATTCAATTGAATAGGGAGTATCTACAGGTTTAGGCAAATATGTATCATAACAATACTCCCAAGTATGGCGCACAAAATCAGAGTAATCCTTAGCTTCACCTTCAGTAATTTGCCAAGTCAACAAAATCGTCTCTCCTTTTTTAAGGTGCTGATAAGCCGTTACAGCCGGAGCTAATGTCAATTTACGGATATAACTTTTAGGAGCCTCCCGATAAGGAAAACCGAAAGAAAGAGTAGCAACCCCATCCTTATTTTCAAATCCGGTATATCCCAAAGAAGTTTTATCCGAGAGAATAATCTCACCTTCACGATGGGTAGCCAACGTGCTATTTACAAATTTATCCAGTCTGTTGACAGTCATAAAACGTTGTTTCTTCTCACAGAAAATCCCGGTGAGAGGCGCGCTTAACCTGTCTTCACTTACAATCCAACTGTCTGAAGTATGAAATGAAGGGGCTTCCTTGGGCGAACGCAGATTACGCCGATACCAGAACCCCGGCATATAGAATAGGCAATCGTTATGACGGAAATCTGTTGCCACCTGCTGACTGTAATTAAAGTAAATATCTTCCAATGCGGTAATAGACACACTAATACGTAACCCATCATCACTATCTACTATGTTTTGAGACACAGTCAACGGCATCTTTTCCGAATTCTCCAAATAATAAGTGCCGTTATTATTTTGAGACTTCTGAAAAGTCAATGGATAACGCTTCGCGTCATTCCCTGGAACTTTCAAGAAAATAGATGCAGAAATCGATTCCGGCACATTATTAAAAGCTCTAGCAATAGTAGCACATGCTACAAAAGCCATCCCACAAAGTAAATATTTCAAACTCATATAAAACATTAATGTGAATCAGCCCGCCTGATTCTATTTGTACTAAATTGTTAAGGCAAAGTTAAAGAACATCCTCCACATTGAATAAAACAAATTGGGCTATAAATAAAAAAAATTATCCAATTTGGCAAAAATTCCCTCCAAAGCCTCAACTAGAGCTCCATACAGAAACGATTATTTTTCCATAAGGGCAGCAGCACACCACAAATAAGGTCCCTGTCCATGAAAATCACCAGTGCGACGCGGACGGTCATAATAGTACTGTTTGCTATTCTTTTTATTCGTTCCTACACAGACATTGCCCACCTGATTTTTTTCATTGAGATATGGCACTAAAGCCATCCACGCCTTTCGGGTAGCCGGAGCATAAGCTTCTGCATCTAACCATCCATTTTGAACCCCCTTAATAAAGGCAAAAGTGAACATTGCTGAACCAGAAGTTTCAGTCCAACAATCAGACTTGTCAATCAATTGATTCCAAAGTCCTTCCGGATTCTGATACTTTTTAAGGCTCTCCATCATTTTGAGATAGCCTTCCATAATGCGTGCACGATCTTTATGTTTTTTAGGCAGGCACTGAAGCAACTCCGCCATACCGGCAGCCATCCAGCCATTTCCACGCCCCCAATAATAAGGCACATCCGGGGCATGATAGAAAAGGCCATTCGGACGTTGTAACTCATCCAAGTACATCACCATCTCCTTAGCAGCACGGTCAATATATTTCTTATCCTTCGTTACTTTATAGGCACGTGTCTGTACAATGGTAATCATATACATATCATCAATCCATAAACGTGTTTGCCAAGAATAACCCTTTTCTGCCCATTCCTTTTCATGCGGTTTCGCATTTCTCGGAAGCTCCCACTGCGAATCGGCATAAGGCAAACCTAAATAACGATATTTCAGATCCTTCGTCACCAAATAGAATTCGAGAGGAAGACTACCGAACATATTCAAATCAACATGGTTCATAATAGGTTGTAAAATCTTCTCTTCGGTAAACAAGAAATCAAACTTTTCTTGTAAACGTTGAATAAGCTCTTTGTCTTTCGCTCCATCAGCATATCGCAAGGCGCCACTCCAGTAGAAGGTTTCCGGATAGCCAATCCATTTACCAACATGAAGCGCATGTTTTTCTGTTAAAAAGCGATATGCTATTCGTTTGCCTATCTCTTTTGGGGTATATCCTTCAGGAAAGTCCTTCAATAAACTTTTCTGGGCAAACATCAATTGAAATGGAATCAAAAATAACAAAATTAAGAATTTCTTACTCATAATATTTTTCTTTATCTATTCAACAATATATCTTTCAGTTCAACATTATATCCATCTACCCGCAAAAGCAGTTTATCAACTCCCTCCTTACAATCTACCTGAAAACAAACTTCTTTAGATTCTCCCGGCATCAGATAAAAGTATCCATCATCAAAATAAGCCGGACGAACTGCCGCATCAGTTTTTGCATCCCTAATTGCAATGCTATTGCAGCGGCCAGATATTGTCCTGGATTTTTCACAATAAGCCTGCCTTCATAATGATAGTCTTTTTCGTGAAGTTCTTCACCGAAACATTTACCGAAGAAACTGGCAAATTAGCCAAGACCTTTCCGTCCCATTCCTTCTGATTGAGCCAATAAACATTATCATCCAGCAACTTTCCGTTATTAGTTGTCAACACCAACTTTACCCAGCAGAAATCAGGAAGTTCTTTTATATCCTCTAATTGTGTCACAGGAGTCAGCGCATTAGCTGTCACATGGCCTATCTTCTGTTGTGAAGAGCGTATCTTTTTTCCTAATTTATCGTAAACCACGACTTCCACTTTCAAATTCCGATATTCCTTCAACGTAGTATTAATAATATCTACTTTATGTTGACTGTTAAGACTCATCTGAATATGAAGAGGACGACACGCTTTTTGAGTACCATAATAGGCACCGGCAGTTTCTCCATTTGAACTGTAATTCTGCCAAACCATACTGGGCCATGCAGGATGACTCATCCACAATAGTACCCCGGAAGCATCATTCCACATCTTACTATTCCATGCTTCAAAAATAGCCCGGTGGCTTTCGTAATTAATCAATTGTGCTTTTCGACAAAAATCATCCAAGTTATCAGAAGGTCCTAGTTTACGATCCATCCCCTCCTTATAAAGCTCACTAAAAGTCTTACTACCATATCTATGATTATGCCAGTCGTGATAATACCAAACATCACTAATGGGCCATGTATCCTCTTCCGCCATAAACTCACGAACAGTTTCAGCCGTAGGCAGAGAAGGAGTACCCACTTCCGAACGGAATCCTCCGGCTAAAGAACGGTAGTACCAGCCTGCATCAAACTGATAACGCCAAGGTCCGCTTCCTGAACTATTCAATGAACGGGAATTTCCAACATAATGTCTGCTGCCGTCTTCTTTAGCTAAAGTAGCGGCCAACATGTATTCAAGTTCATTCGGAGCAAACCCCTCATTACGTGCACACCACAGAGCAATGGAAGGATGATTACGGAAACGACGTACCGTTTCAGTCACATTTCTTATAAACAAGCGATAGTCTAACGGATTAAGATTAAATCCGTCTGTTGAAAGCCAAAAGTCATTCATTACCAACATTCCGTATTCATCACAAAGTTCATAGAACACTTCTTCGGTACTTTCACCTGTCCAGTTACGAATCATATTGTAATTCATATTCTTATGTAGCTTCAAGGCAGGTTCCAATCGTTCCCGGGAAACACGCTTCATACCGTCATCCATGCCCCAGTTACCTCCTTTACAATAGATTCGTTGTCCGTTCACCTTTATAACCATGTATTCTTTCATCAGTGAATCCTTTATCAACTCTATTCCCTGTGAAGAAACCGGTTTCAATAAATTGGGGACAAACTCTCCATCATAATTCGTATAGCGGACCTTACTATCCGTTTTTTAACGTTTCACAGCATCAAAAACGGGTTTTCCATCCTGCAAAGCGGCAGTTGGATTATAGTTCAACCGCACCACAGGAGAGTTATCCTCATACGCAGACAATTCATATTCCAACTCACGGATACCGATACGCATTTTTTTGACATCAAGAGTATCTTTATTGGGTGATATCAGGCTCAAAGATACTTTATATAAATATTGTTCTCCATATCCATTCGGCCACCAAAGACGTGGATTCTTCATTTGCAGTTCCTTACATTCGTGAGGAGTAAGTTTAATCATCCTTTTTTTCATTTGCATTCAAAGAAACCGGATAAACAGCAGACACATCTCCTATATTAAAATGTAAATTGGCAGTACAAGTCGTTTTAGAAGAATTATAAATCTCCGTCTGAACGATAAAATTGACTGATGTAGTGTCAGGTAAAGGCAGATCCGTAATTACATGCGTATCAACAATTTCCAGTTCATTTCCAAATTTGATTCTGACATCCTGCCAAATACCCATGTTCCGGTCGCGTATGCCGGGAATCCAATCCCAGCCTTCTGAAGAGATAAAAGTAGGACCGTCTAAGCACAATGCTCCACCATTGGGGCCGATTCCTTCTTTCTTATTTGCTTCGTGAGGAATACCGGGATTGTTAGGCGGAAGAATACGGATGGCCAACAGGTTCTTTTTATCATAATCCACCCAAGGAGTTATATCAAAAATACCTCGCTCAAAAGCACCAACCATTGTTCCTAATAGTTGATGATTGAACCAGATCTCCGCTTTATAATTGATTCCATTCAGAATCAACTTCACTTTTTCTCCCTTCTTACTACGAGGAATACTAAAAGAATTGCGATACCACCAGTCCATCCGGCAAAGCGTATCAGGAATCAATAAATTGTTAAGCCCCCAATAGGGATCAGGGTATACGCCCTGATCCACCAACGTAGTTAATACTGTACCGGGAACTGTTGCCGAATACCATTCGCTTGTATCTAAATCTTGTGTAAATACCGATTTTTCAGCTGCTCTAGCTTTATATCCTTCTATCATTTCCCAGCCTTTGGAGAGTTGGTACTCCCAATCGGAAAGCGGACTCAATTCTCCGGGTTCTACCACATTTTTTTTTAGGCTTAGCTGTCTGAAATGAATGTTTTGAATGAGGTATCACTTCGGAACTCTGTTTACGAGATAAACCAAAATTCCATTTTAGTTTTTGTGGATAAATGCATTCTGTAGAAGCACACAGAAAAACAATTACACAAGCAAGATATGTATTCAGCCTTATTCTCATCGTCTTATAATCTACTATTTTGTTTTCAATTTCTTCACATCATCACATACCGCTACCGCCACCTGTGAATCCGCACAACCATAATAGAGGTATAGTTTCTTCTTGTGATAAACAAGTCCCTCGATAAATACTGTTCCGTCCTTGTATTGTCCGCTCTTCTCAAAAGGAGCTTCGGGAGCAAAGAAAGGCTTATCCAAACGGTCTAATACTTTATAGGGATCGTTACCATCCAATAAAAGCTGTCCGGCACAATAAGCATTGCCAGGATAGTTAGCATCTCCAGTTTTACCACTATTCTTACCATTATACATGAGAACAATACCATGCTTGGTACGAATAGCCGGAGGGCCACATTCTGTCAACAAACTATCAAAATGTCCTTTACGAGGTTGTATGATTTTCATCAGTTCATTCTTCTCATCCAAAACCGGATACCAGTCAACCAGGTTATCGGAAGTAGCAGCATATACCGCATACTCACCCCAATACATCAAATACTTGCCATCAACTTTATCAATGACTAATTGATTTCCTTTCAATTTTGTTAAAATAGAACCCGATTTACAGAAAAGATCATTAAATCGACCGTTATATGCCTTATCAAAGGCAAGCCCATGTTTTGTCCAGTTCTTCAAATCTCGGGAAGTAGCTACGGCAAGGCGTGCTTTTTCCGGTTCCATGCCGTGTAAAGCATCACATACAATCCGTCTTCGGTCATAGCCACACGAGGGTCTTCACAACCACCCGGCCAATCTTGATCTTTAAAAATTATCTTCAGCAGGGAAAAGAACAGGATTACCAAGCCTCTTCATCTCAATCCCATCCTTGCTTTCAGCATAACCAACACGTGAGGTTCTTTTACCTATACCTTGGGCCGAATTATCTTCTGCACGATAAAGTACGACAATCTTTCCATCTTTTACAGTAGCAGCAGGGTTAAAAAGTGTCACTTTCCTCCCACTTAACTTGCTGCTTGCGCATCGGACAATAAAACTCTGTAGGCTGCGGTGATATGACAGGATTAACTCCTTCAGGACGCAAGAATGGCCCGATCACCCAATTATTATCCTGTTTCTCCTGATTAGTATCTAAAAAAGGCGCATTGGTAAATCCACATGCAGATAATATACCAACTATGCCAATGATAAGTTTCAGTTTCATCTTAGTTCTCTTTTATAGTTAAAAATGTTTTTTTATCACGTAATTGATTCTACACTCCTGATATAAAGAATGTAGAACCAATTCACAACCTTCTCTTATTACTTTAGTTTATATTCTTGCTTATTTATATTCCAACCTTTCAGTGCCAATACAGCTCCGTCTTTCAGCTTTCCTTTTGCAGTCTCAATAGTCACCGTTTTCTTTTCACCCGGCATCAGGGAGAAGAAATTATCTGTATAGAATGACGGACGTATCGGACTCATCTTTGAATTCAGGAATTGCAGCTGATTAAAGAAAGCAATCTGTCCGGAGGTATTTCTCAAAGTAATATCTACAAAGTAATTGTTATTATCTTCTCTTACTTTATAAGTAAGTTTCACTTTTGCCTGTTTTAGTTTACTCAAATCTTCAAAACCTGAAGCAGCCGGACCGGTCAAAGTCTTGCTTCCTTCATATTTGTCATTAGAACGCCAATAGAAATTAGAAGAAACATCTTTTCCCTTTTCATCTTTCAGAATCAGTTTAATAAAATGAACTTGAGATATGTTTTCCGGGAAACGAATAGTCAACGCGTCGTTTACCACTCCATCCGAAGGCAGATCAACCACTGCTGATTCCTCAAAAACTTTCTTGCTGTTAATATCGTAAACCTGTGCTATCACTTTATAATCCTTAAATTCACGATAATAATCATTCACTACAGACACTGTATTTTTCAGATAGTCAAACTGTGCATGTAATGGTTCTAAAGAGTTAGCAGTATGATAAAGCGACGCTGTCGGTTCCAAAGACCAGTCCCACATACGAGAAGCCACTTGAGGCATAGAGCAGTTATGATACCAGAACAGAAGTCCAGAACAGAAACGATCACCATAATCCAGTTTATTATAGTTCCATACTTCCCAAATACTCTTCGAATTAATTGCTCCCAGCAGTTGTCCTTTCTGCGCAAACTCATCGATTGATGATGATTTTCCGTAGTTATTCACCAAGTCTGTATACATAGTACTCATCAGATGGAAACCATTTCCATCCAGATAATCCCATACTTCCTTATTGATAGGCCAAAGGTCTTTTTCATCCATCATTTCCCGAAGGATTTCCACAGTCGGAAGAGTAGGCGCACCATATTCCGGGTTAAATCCATCTACACGACTTCCTCTGGGAGATGCCGTATTTTCATAATGTTGCATCGGATTTACTTGTTTGTAAGGACTGCCATCATGTACCCCTTCACATTCGGACTGCATCTGGAATCCACGTGTGCCATCCAATTTATTCAGTAATTCAGGAGTACCTGTGACTTCCGTACTTTCATTGGAAGCAACGTAATAAGCCAAAGAAGGATGATTGCGAATGCGCTTTACTGTAGATTCTACATTGCTCATATAGACAGCCTTGTCATGCGGATGACGAGTATCGCCAGTCATCCAGAACTCTTGCCATACCAACAATCCTAATTCATCACATAACTGGAAGAAGTAATCGGATTCTGCGATACCACCTCCCCACATTCTCAAAAGGTTGACGCCCGACTGACGGGAATAACGTAATTCAGCATAGGTACGCTCATCCGAAGTTCTCAACATGGCTTCCGGTATCCAGTTGGTACCACGGATAAACAATCGTTTACCGTTCACATAAAAGACACGTGATTTATCGGGAGTCTTTCTATCCGAGACAATTTCACGAATACCAAATCTTGTTTTCACTGAATCACATTCTTTGCCATCAACTGATACTGTCAGCTTCAGGTCATATAAGTTTTGTGGTCCTTTATTGACAGGCCACCACAGTTTCGGAGAGTTAATAATCAGTTGCGGGAACTCTTCGGGAGAGAAGGTTGCTATTTTTTCTTCTCCACGCATCAGTCGGAAGGTCTTTTCGAAAGTGATATTTTCACCCACAATTTCACCCTTTACCTTGCAACTGATTACCCGGTTACTAGTTGATGGATTGATAATCTCAACCGATACAGTCTCACGAGCCTGGTCATAATCAGGTTTTCTCAATTCAGATTTAACGAAAGGATGGCGTAATGCTACTCTGCCTGTAGCATAGATAGAAATATTTTTCCAGATACCTGTATTACGATCACGGATACCATCCATAAAGGTAAAGTCCCAACCTACCGTCATCAACATGGTAGTATTCAAACCAATGTTTCCGTTTCCACCATTATGGAACTCACCAGCTGCCCCCCAAGATTTAGGCTTCGCACTTCCGGGAACATCTACCGGATAAACCTTAATAGCCAATCCATTGCTTTCCCCAATTTTCACAAAATCCGTGACATCAATATAATCCTGAATGAACATGCCATTTATTGTACTCAACAAGTTACCATTCACCCATACTTCTGCCCGGTAGTTGATACCATCCAACTGCAACCAGACAGTTTTCCCCTTGAATGATTGAGGGACACTAAAATCTGTACGAAACCAGTATGTGTAAAAGTCACGTCCGGTTTCAGAGATATCCGGTATTAATTTAGATTCAATCTTATTATTGATTCCATAATAAGGCTCCGGGTATTTTTGGTTATGCACCAAAGAATTTAGAACTGTTCCGGGAACGATAGCCGGCATCCAATTTGCCGTTGCATAATTGGATAATGAAATCTTTTCTCCGGGGTCTGTTGCATCTCCAGCTTTTATCATTTTCCACTGGTAGTCGCCCTGATGACCAATTTCAGAATCAAGCCAGATGCGTTGCGCATTTCCGACATTGTTCTTCCCATTCTGTGCTGTCACTACTGCAGCAAAAAGTAATAATAAAATCGGGAAAAAGGTTTTAGCAATGTTGTGCATATTCGTACGTTACAATTTATTGGTTTATATAATCTTAAAAATCTAAAACGGATGAGGACAAAAATAGTGTTTTCTACCTGTCCGGTATGCTAAAAACAAGTCAATAAATAAAATTTCAGTCCCAAACTACTTTATACAGCCTATTTGAAGGTTGTTTAGCAACAGGCGAAAAGACTTTGGTTAATCATTGGTCTATCCATTACAAATAGTTGGCATGTCAGCTATTTATAGTTGAATTCTCGGGTATTAATACCCTACGCGACAGGTACTAATACCCGAGACCTCAACAATTAGCAGTCTGGAGACTACTAATTCCGATACATCGTTCTGTCATTTCGTAAAGACAAATTCTGTCCGTAATCCCCGGTGGTCAAACACTTCTTCAAAAGGTCCCCAATTAGGAAGAACAATATCCGACGTTTCTGTATTCTCTCCTATTACCTGGCAACTTTTCACATCCGTGTTGGGAGACAAAGTATAAAGAGTGAGATCCAAACGATCCTTGGTGTCCTTCTCACTCGGGCGCGGCGTCCACGTGAATCCCGGATGTGTCACAGGATCTGGATGTATCGTCCGGTAGGCATCACCTTTTATACCGCCTTCCCACAGAGAACGAGTAGTAGGCCACTGAACAACGTAAGAAGCAAGACCTGCCGACAGGGCACCTTCCGTCCAGTCAAGCCATGACGGTTCATTGAAGTCACCCGAAAGGCAAACAAAAGGAGTGGTAGACGAATTGAAGTCCTCCAGCAGCTTGTCCACCATGCCCTGACGGGCTTCTTTATTGACTTTTACTACATAGTCGACATCGTCCGTAGCTTCATATCCTTTATACTCGATACCGTTCAACTGATAAGGACCGTAAGGATAGAAAGCACCGTGACAGTTCATCACTAACACGATAATACCTTCACCCAAATCGATATAGACACCGTATTTGTTCGGTGTAATCCCCGAGAAAGGGTAGCGCGATATAATGCTGCATTTCCCCTGTCCATTGTTGGAGTGAGTATGCACGTAAAGCCCCTGTGCTTGTATATCAGATTCGGAAAGTTTGCTGCATTCCTGTGCGCAAAGCACATCCACATCAATTTTATTGAAGTAATCCAATACAACGGAAGTGTTTTTTCCCCATAAGTTTTGCGTAGCAAGTTTCAGTGTCTTGGGTGCTACACGTGTTGCCCAAGTAGCAACAACTTTTCCGTTTGCATTAGCAGACATTTCAATATAGTAAGTCTTTCCACTACCTACATTCAGCGCAAGCCCCACTGGTACCGTTACCCGCACATCCTGTTCTCCAGAAATTGGATGAGTGATATGCAACGTAGCATTCACTCCAAAGGTTCCGGCACACATATCTGGAAGCATATAGCATACATCCTCTTGGGGCACATACTGATAGGTCTTTCGAATTACTACCGGAAGATTCTCATATTCACTGTAATACTGAGGTTCGATATGGGCATAAGGAACAGAAGAGGCGGCATCCGCAAAAGTCACGGAATTCACCGTAATATCCGAAGCAGTTTGCGAATCCTTTTGCAAAACGATCTTAGATGCACGCGGAGCAAGAGTAACCTGCACCGATGCAGACGCAGCAGCTACACGAAGTGTACCATCTTTTTCATTACCTCTACTGACAAGCATCGCCATCGGATCAGCTAACGGCAATTGAGGAACATATGCATCTAAATCCCAATAAGTCTTACCAGAAGTCAACTCTGGAAATTTATCGGCTGTAGTACACAAAAACAAGAATCGATAAACGATGCCTTTAGTTACAGAAACCTTTATTTCATTTGCTGCATCCCCTATACTTCCTGTCCTGTCAAACAGATAGTTATATTGGTCATCAAAACAGAATATTTTCCATTTCATTCCGTCCAAAGACACAGAAGACCTAGTGGGGAACATCGTTAACCCTCCCTCCATGTTCAGACTGAAACGTATTTCTTTTGTGTCATCCTTCTTCTGTACATCACTTACATATCCTTCAGCACAAGCCGTGAATAAGCTAGAAATCATTAGAAGAATCACAAATAAAGTATTCTTTAGCATTATCTTACAATTTAATCATTGAATATATATCCTTTCGAGAGTCCACACAGTTATTCCCAGCCAGCTTTATCACGAATACATCTGTAGGGAATTCCGTAATCCTTCTTCACATCCCAATTATTATAATCATAGAATGTCTTGTCTTTTATAGAGAGATCTTTCTCATTGATATTCAACCAAGCCACGCTTGGCCAAGTGCCATAACAAGCTAAATCTTTCACATTGGGAGTAGCTTTATTGTATGGGTATCCCGCCAATATACGCAAATCGGTAGCCTCACCGTCTGTCTCGGACCAACAATAAGTATATATAGACTCCATTACTTGTGACTTGAGATGCTCTCCTACCCACAAAATATACTCTTTGGCCTCTACATTGTTCAATGCTGTCCAGCCCTCGGGACAAAGATTCTTCGCCCCTTCATTACCCGTCTTACCTTTCATAGGAGTATCAAACGTAAACCCTTCATTTCCACAGAAATACGCCTTATCCACAGTGTTATGCACAAGATACGTAGACTGACGACAATGTACCGGTGAATAAAGTTTCTCCCCTCTTGACAAACAAGGCAGCGGAGTGCCCGGATACGGATCGACAAACCCGATGGCCAGCAGATTCTCGTCTGTAACAGCTCCGCTAAGATGTGTGATAGCAAACTGGCTTGTCTTCACAGGATGTGCAGTCACCGTATAAACAATCTCATGACGATAAAGACCACTACCTGCATTTTTAGTAGATGAAGAAATAGTAAGCCATGCAGGCAAACTTCCGTCATACGCAGCGTCCAATGCTGCTGAGCTATAATCTGTAACAACACGTTTTATAGTATATGGCATTGCAGCATCAGCTGCAATCTTTACATAAGTCCCTTTAATCTCTGTACCAGCAATGATAGTAGCTTTGTCATCCATTACGGAGATTCCGTCCTCAATCGTTACCCAATCAATTGAAGTTCCGTCTTTCCATTCTTCTACTGAAATATCAAAGCCTGTAGAACCAGCTATCTTTTTCGTATTAAGCTGATAGAGATAGTTAGCCTCCACATTAATATCAGCAGTAAGATTAAGATAAAGAGTCGGACCTTCTGTATTGGTATTGGCAAGTTTAGTGGTAGCCCATACTACTGTTTTTTCATTCTGCTCAAGAGTTGAAGTCAACTGAGTCGGATAAAGATAGAAACTTTTCCCATCATTAGCTAAATCAGCTACCGGTATTTCCAGAACATCAGCTGATATATTGCCTGCACTACCACTTACATCACCTATGAATCCTTGAGTGTATCTATTCTTAATATATACTTTATCGATCACTAATCCCGATTCTGTTGGATCATTCAGCAAATCAAATCTAGCTACACGTCTTTTAAGTTTTACATCAACCTGATTGTCGGAAGATTCTACATCGGTAACTGTTACATACTCCTTACCATCTGTTTTGACATTAGACATAACAAATGGAGGATTCAATTTACCACTCTCCGCAACAGTCTTACTATTTAGCAGTTCATCGATTGTATTTGCTCCACTCATATTAGGAAAGTTGTTCTCATCCTCACTCTCCACAATGATAAATCTCTTTTCTCCTCCAGTCGAAGAAGTTAATTCTACAGTATATGACCTTGTATCACCGTTTGCACCCACAGAAGCAGCTTCATAATTTAAGACATACCTTTGTTCATACTTACCTTCTTTGCTAAATTGATAAAAAGCTATTTTGTCATTAGTGCCTCCATTTTCGTCACCTACACCTACTGCCTTGGTAAGGAATGCAACCGGAGTATGCAAGTTAAATGTGATTTTTCCTTTGCCAGAAGGCTGGGGATCATCAGAGATCGGGGTTTCATCACTTTTCGAGCAACCGACTAATAAAACGGTTGAGAATAAAGCTAGACATATATAAATATTCTTTAGAATCGTTCGTTTTTTCATGATAATGCCATTTCAATCTAGTTCCAAATCTTTAAATTAATAGTTATAAAGAGGTTGATTCAAAGCACAATTTGAGCCAACCTCTTTATCATTTGTCAAGTATCACTTAATCCCATTGAATTTGTTGATCTTCATCCGGAATCAACGTATTCAGGTCACGTTGCATATTCAGGGTACCTTCCACTGTATATTTCAACCTATTGCCTGGGCTGAGTGTATAATCTTCAAATGTATAAGCTAAATAAAGTGTAATATAAATATGCTTTAAATACGGTTTTACAGCATCATATTCCTCTACTACAGTATAATAAGGCTGTTCATATTCAACATTTCCGATTTTACCATTTAATTCCTTAAAATTATTCCCCTCCGTTCCTCCATTATCTGTCCAAAGTCTCAATTTATATTTCAAAGGAGTAATTTTTTCCTTTGTAAACTCCATATACAATTTATAGCATTTGCGATCTATATAATCCACATCTCTAAGTCCCATATAGACAAATACCGTATTATCATCATGTACATAGGCCTTGTGATTAGTCACCGTAAAAGGGTCCTTTTGCCCTTCCAAAGTAATCTTAAATTGACTCCCATCATACGTGCCTGAATAATCATTGAATGGAATAACATTTAACAAAGCTTTCCGATAATGTAAGCGGTCATTCGATTGATAATCATATGAAGGATCATCTACTATTGTCAATGGCAAAATATATTTATCTGACATATCCAACGAATTAGCGTTATTTTCACCTCCTAAAGTGAAATTAATAGGTAAAGTAGCTACATACTCACCAGCAGGAATATCCACAGTTTCCGGCATCGTATAATACTGTTGATCTAACATCTGGTAAATAAAAGTTCCGAAACGACGTTCACCAAAAACGTTCCAGATTCAAAGGTTTTCAGAGTATCCGGATCTAGAGCTACATGTACAGTTCTAAACATTTGTATTCATTGTAGATCCACTAAGGAGTAATGGAAGATTATATGTAACCATACCATCTGGCTTATAACGTACATACGTAGAACTTACTCCCTCACCATTTATCGTAGCTTTAAAAGAGACCAGCTGCTTAAACTGTTCATCTTCCCATTCATTGTTGCACGAAGTACAGCATATCGCTAGCATTGCAACCAAAAATAAATTATATATCTTTTTCATTTTATACATATAAATAAGTTATGAGATTTATTCTGGGTCTCTCCATCCTGGATTCTGAGTCATCAACAGGTTCCGTTTCATTATATAATGATGAATCGGCCAGAACCACATTTTAGTAGAGAACATCGTTGGCATTGAAGTCGTTTCTACTGGAGTATGGAACCCTGCAGGATCTTCTTTACTGATATAAATATTACATCCATACATAGGAACTGATTCCTCTACCGGCGCATCACACCAACGACGAATATCAAAGAAACGATGCCCCTCCGCAAACAATTCAATCTGACGTTCCCGCTTAATCTTAATACGAAATTTATCAGGACTATCATACACATCATAATCTGGTAACCCTGCACGGATACGGATTGGTTGAACCCCTTTCTTCAATTCTTCTGTTGTACGTGTTATAGTATGCATTTTTTCTCCATTCCATGAAGGGATCTCATATGTACCTTGCACCTCATTCAGTGCTTCCGCATAATTCAGCAAATCTCTGCATAACGGATATCCGGAGCATATTTA
>ENA-OPZZ01000703-OPZZ01000703.1-human-gut-metagenome-genome-assembly--contig:-NODE-703-length-24759-cov-10.817636_pt1 | contig 24759 bp, 35 predicted proteins | sample MGYA00242487_ERZ504511 | MGnify/ENA primary metagenome ERZ504511 (study PRJEB26092, sample SAMD00036241) | human gut metagenome | host: Homo sapiens | study: EMG produced TPA metagenomics assembly of... | reverse complement strand
CTGAGCGGATATAAAAATATATGTGAGTTTCTTCCGATACGAAAAATGCCGGAAAAGCCTGTAAATACGGGCTATACCGGCATATAAGAACTTCTAAAAAGATAATCAAAATTCATATCTAATTTTACAATTAAAAACTTTCTCAAACTACTCCTTATACGCTTCTTTTCCTTGCTTTCCAGGCTCAATTGTTGTAGAATGAATGCGACACACAAATTTTCATACTATTTCAAAATTGATCGTTCTCTTTACCGGGGACGATCAATTTTTTTGTCTGATTTCCATATCCTATGACTTCTCTACGTATCTGAAATTTCTGAGCTCTGCATTCCCATATATTTCAAGGGCCGCTTAAAAGATAAATTTCTATTATTGCAACATCGAAAATAATTCTCTTGTATCATGAAGCATTCTGTGTTACGTTGTAGATAATCCATACATAAGAGAAAAGGAGAAGCGCGCATGTCCCAGGAATACATTACCTTTACAATCGGGTAAAAAAAGAATATTGCCCTGATCGCTCATGACAACGAAAAACCGAAACTGATTGCATGGTGCAAAGAGCATAAAGCAGAGCTGGAGAAACATAATCTTTACGGAACAGGCACAACGGCTCGCATGATCACAGATCAGACCGGCCTTACTGTAAAAGGTTATAACAGCGGCCCATTAGGTGGAGACCAGCAGATTGGCGCCAAGATTGTGGAGGGTGTCATTGACTTCGTGATCTTCTTTTCGGATCCACTGACAGCGCAGCCTCATGATCCGGATGTAAAGGCTCTGATGAGAATTTCCCAAGTCTACGATATTCCAATGGCCGTCAATAAATCTACTGCGGATTTTATGATCACATCCTGTTATATGAACCGCGATTACCAGCATGAGGTAATCAATTTCAAAACAGCATATTGCAGATCGGGCAGAAACGCTGTAGGTGTCTGCCTGAAGCACGAAATAAGACCGGTCCGTCACGCCGGTCTTATATTTTTCTGCTCATTCAAACTTGAATGTTTTTCTTTGTTTGGAATATGCTGCAGCCTGGCCATACATTTACATTTAACTGCTGCGACCGTTTCTTAAGAGCTCCTGCAGGATCCCATTCCAACACCTTTTTGCTTTCCGAATGCCCGTATATGAAAAATTTGAATATTCCGTCCAATCAATAGAAATATGTAAGAAATTGTTAATCCCCTCTTTCTTGTCAGATATTCCTATTATTTCTATAATGGAAGTAGATACAAAATTGAAAATTCGGCTGTTTCCTGGAAAGGAGATGACATGATGAAACATAAGAAGCGAGTGTGGTGGTCCTTTAATTTATGGGAGGCGGATGCCTTTGAACAGTACCTGGAAGAAATGGCAGCGCAGGGCTGGTTCCTGGAGAGCGTTGGCGGTTCTGTCATGAAGTTTCATAGAGCGGAACCGGAAAAGAGACAATATGCAGCCCTTCTGGTTCCAGAAAGTTCTTCCCTTACAGGTGCGGACAGCTGGAAAGCAGAACAGTTCCGTAAGCAGTGCCAGGAAGCCGGCTGGAATTTTGAATGCAGCGGTACTTTCTGGCAGATTTTTATTACGACGGATGATAGCCGTGGACGCGCACAGGGACAGTGACCGAAGAAAAGCAGTTCCTGATCCAGAAGTCACTTTCCTGGACCTGGTCGGTGAAGCTTTGTTACCCTGTTCTGATCGTATTGGAGGCATGGGCGGTATACCGATACTTGCAAAATCCAGGGAAACTGTTTTCCGATTCCATGCTGCTTCTTCTTAATCTTCTTATGGTTGGGATCTTTGTGTCCTGGACCGTTTCATATGTACGGATTTTCCGGTGGGTCCATAAGACTACCTCTGCTTTCAAAAATGGAAAACCATTTCCGAAAATGGATCTTAAGCGGAAGGTAAACTTTAAAAAGCACATCATTGTATTTGACGGCATGCTGATACTGGGAGTCCTGGCGCTGGCATTTTTCTTCTTCCATGAGTGCCTTTGTCGGATTTATGATCTCTTCCGTACTCATTGTAGCGATTTCCTTCTTTATAAGAAACTGGATCCGGAATAATGGAAGTGGTGATAGCCGCGATGACTGGATTGGATACATGGTTGGCGTCGCTGTGATCTGCATGATCACCATTCCCCTGTGTAACGCGGTCACGTCACATTTTCTGGGAAATGAGGAACCGGACACTGATAAAAGCAAACCATATTTGCAAGCTGCCAGAGTGATGAATTTAGAGTAAATGGCTCTGGAACTCCAGTAGGCGTTACCATATATACAAGCCCCATTCCATGGATCATTCGCAAACCAGTGAGTGTTATCCAAAAGACATGTCCGATTTGTGGACCAGACAGAGCAGAAGCTTCCGGCCGAAATGGAAAGTCTTTCAAATGGTATGGAAGTGGCCTGGTACCGCTATATGTTCCGGAAAGATGAAACTAATCCGGATCCAGAAAGCAATGCTTCCGTGAATAAGGAGGAACCTGCTCTGGATGAGGTAATTTTAAAAGATAAATCACACCTGATCATTCTGGATTTCGGTGGTGGAACAGATCTGGCCGGCCTGAAGGAAGCAGTGGCTGCTTTCGAAGAGGATGATAAACCATATATGGGGGCACCGAAAATAGTTCTTGATGGACATAACTATTTTGCAACGGAATTATGTATTGTGAACGAGGTGCCTGAAAGGTATTTATATGCCGGCGAATTAACTGACCAGGAGAAGAAATATGCTTTCATTGATGGAAGCAAGTACTATACACCAAATAGTGATGGAGTGCCTGAAGACTTTTATATTTATCAGGAGTGTGGGACTCCAGTAAGCGAACACGAAGTGGATAATACTAAACGTCAGTGGGCGTATGTCAAATGGAGACTGGAAGATTAACAATATTGAGAGGTATCTATATGGAAAATAAGAGATTTGAAATTACTGAAACCGCTGGAAGTGTAAAGGGTTTTTATGTGGTAGTAGATAAAGAAACCGGTGTCAATTATGTTGTTGCAAAGTTTGGCACTGGTGTTGGCATTTGCCCTTTAATTGATAAAAATGGAAAACCCATTGTTACAGAGTAATTGCCTATAGAAAAGAGGTTTCCCACGCAACATGAACATCGGTACCCTTCGAAATGAGTGATCAGCAAGCCGATGTCTCCTTTGATAGATATTGCCGTTTTGAACTGGAATCAACTGTATTCCTTTATTGTGAACGATTCCAATTGTATTTCTGTAAAGATTACGGATGAAACCAGGTACTCATGAAGAAATTATTATAGAAGAAGATGCTTATCCGTATGTATTCTATTTGGCATCTATTCCTTCGGAGTACATTTTTATTGATGCCGAAGGAAATGCACTTAATGACAACTACTGGCTTATAGGACTGTGAAATCGGGATTTGTAGAGGGGGTGTGATTATATGAAAAACAATAGCCCACAAAAGCAGGCTGCCATTTCTTGGATCATTTTGATGATAGGAATATTGCTCGCAGTAATAGGAGCAATGACGGCAAAGGAGTACAGAGTAAACCTATGCCTGCTAATCGGTGCAATGGTTGTTGTTGGTGGTATTGTATATCATCTCACCATGATGAAATGTCCTTATTGCGGTTGCTCGCTTGTTGGTTATAGGCCGATCCCTAAAGAATGTCCAAAGTGTCATAAAAAATTTGAAGAATAAGTTCGCGTTTATCAAGGTGAACATTTAAGTATTAAAAACGGGAGTGAAACAAATGATGACCATTGCACAGATCATGGAAAAGATGATCGCCTTTTCCGAAGGGAATATCCATGACATCACGCACCTGAGCTGCGTGTGGACCTATGCCAAAACCATTGGTGAGCTGGAGGAGCTGGACGCAGACACGCAGTTTATTCTGGAGGTGGCGGCCATCACCCACGATATCGCCTGCCCGCTCTGCCGCAAAAAGTACGGCAACACCAATGGTAAATATCAGGAGCAGGAGGGTGCCCCGCTGGTGCGGGAGTTCTTGGCGGATACCGGCATGACAGCAGAACAGATCGACCGTGTGGCCTATCTGGTAGGGCACCACCATAGTCCGGCGCAGATCGACGGCATTGACTATCAGATTCTGATTGAGGCAGATTATATCGTCAATGCGTCCGAAAGCGGGTACGACCAGCAGGCAATCCGAACCTTTATGGAACATACGATGAAGACGGCAGCGGGTATCCGGCTGATGAAAACAGTGTTTGGAGTGTAAAAATGATTCAGAAGCATTGCTTTGAATGCGGTACGGCATTGATTGAAAAAGAACTGGAAGAAGAGGGCATTGTGCCTTACTGCCCGAAATGCCAGCAATATCGGTTCCCGATGTACAATGTGGCAGTCAGCATGATTGTTGTGGATGAGGAAACCGGGAAAATTCTGCTCATCCAGCAGTACGGCAAGCCCTCTTATATTCTGGTGGCTGGATATGTGAACCGCGGTGAGGCAGAAGAACACGCCGTGGTGCGGGAAGTCCGGGAAGAAACCGGGTTGGAAGTAGAGCACCTCCGGTTCAACCGTACTAAGTTTTTTGAGCCGTCCAACACGCTGATGTGCAACTTTACGGCTTTCGTCAGAACCGCAAAGGCGCTGCATATCAACCACGAAGTGGACCGCTGCAAGTGGTTCACCCCACAGGAAGCCAGAGAAAACATCCGTCCCAACAGCCTTGCAGCGGAATTTTTGAATGCGTATCTGGACGAAGTGGGGAATAAGCCGATGGAGATGTGATTCGTGGCTGTACCACGGGAATTTTGACGGAGAGTATGGAAAAAAGTTGGTTCGGCCTGTTTCGGTTGACCTTTTTATAAAGAATCGATATATTGATACTATATAGTATCAATAAGTATCAACTGCGAGGTGGACAGAATGGATGGGGCACAGTTTGCCAAAATGCTTTCAGATAAGCATTTGTTTGAACTCAATCGGATGGAATACAAGTACTCGACTGTCAGCGTCAAAGAATTTGCCGAATTGCTGCGGCAAAACTTTGCGCAGCCTCTGCCGTTGACTGATTTTTCTGGAAATAAGCTGTTTTACCTGCCGAACCTCGCGCAAATTTCAACAAATGGTATACAGAAAACAGAATAGAATCATCTTCGATGTCTCGTTGGGAAACTAACGGGGTATTTTTTGCCCCAATTCGGCTGTATAGAACACTGAAAAGTCAAAACGAACCGTAGGTAGTCCTGCAAGGACAACTAAAGTGCGCCTATGAGGCCGACGCGAAATCGGAGGATTCTTGTTAAACTTACTATACTATACCATTGCAAAAAAGAAGTGAGCACGATATAATATGGATAAGAAGGCAAAAGTCACCGCAATGGTGTGAAAATAGATTTTGGCTGTTTCCATAAGGGGTAGATCGAGAGGTGTTATCCTCAGTGGCTGAAAGCGCAGATGTGTGATGTTTGCAGCAAGCTATTTGTATAAGCCGAAAGGCCGCAGAAATGCGGCTTTTCCTAAATGCATGAAATTAGCCGAACCTAACTTGTAAATGTGCGCGTGCTGGTTAGACAAAACTAACTATAAAAGGAGAGACAGCAATGCGAGAACACAAGAATTTCTGGGACAGAAATGCAGGTCTGTATGACTGCTTTATGCGAAAAGACAGGGCAGTATACGAGAAAATGTATGAGCTGATCCGTCCGGTCGTGAAAGACAAAACAGTGCTGGAGGTGGCTACCGGAACGGGACTGATCGCCAAGCACATCGTAAAAGCAGCGGCACACATCGAGGCGACGGATGCCTCTCCGGAAATGATTGCAGAGGCCAAACGGGGGAATTACTCTGCGAAGCTGCGTTTTTCCGTGCAGGATATGTTTTCTCTGCCATACGCGAGCAAATCATTCGATGTGGTAATCGTATCAAACGCACTGCACATTGTGCCTCAGCCAGAAAAATCACTGCGAGAGATCAAACGGGTGCTGAAGGATGACGGTGTGCTGATTGCGCCTACCTTTACGCACGCAGAAAACTCATTTCCCGGTAAGATCAAAGCCTTTTTCATGAATCTGGCAGGCTTTCCTCTCCACAGCAAGTGGACGAGTGAAGAATACCTAAAATTTCTGCAACAGAATGATTGGACAGTGCGAAAAAGTGTTGTTCTAAAGGCATCTTTTCCGCTGACCTATACGGAATGTGTGAAATCGGAGGTGTGATATGTCCTTCTTTGAAAACACCCGCAAGCCCGTAGGTCTTGGCGGGAAGATCATGGTTGCCATGATGAACTTTGGGCACAGTGCAATGGCAGCGTGGGGATTGCATTTTTTGCAGCCTGCCCCGGATGCCATGGTGCTGGACTGCGGCTGCGGTGGTGGGGCGAACATTAAAACGCTGTTGAAACTGTGTCCCAAAGGCAAGGTGCAGGGCATCGACTACTCAGCCGTCAGCGTGGAAAAAGCGCGAAAGGTCAATGCCAAAGCCATTGCGGCAGGACGGTGTACCGTGCAGCAGGCAAGTGTGGCAGAGTTGCCGTTTGAAGCGGAGCAGTTTGATGTGGTGACCGCCTTTGAAACGGTCTACTTCTGGCCGGAGCTTGCACAGAATTTCAGAGAGGTTTATCGAGTGCTGAAGCCCGGCGGAATCTTTTTCATCTGTAACGAAGCAAACGGCGAAACGACAAAAGACGACAAATGGACGAAGATCATTGATGGTATGACCATCTACACGGATATTGCCCTGAAAGCATATCTGGAGCAGGCAGGATTTTGTCAGATTCAGAGCCACAAAAATAAAAAGGGCTGGCTTTGCATCACAGCACAGAAATGAGGTGCGATCATGTCGAAAATGGCAACGGAATTTCAAAGAAAAGCAATGAGCCGGATGTACCGGGGCAAGGAAATCTTCAAGCCTTTGAACACTGGCAGGATTGATGAAAATGTCGCCTGTGTGCGGGAGTGGGTGGCAAATATCTTCTTTTACCGCAAGGGCGATACCACCATTATGGTCGATGCGGGATATAACTACGACCGCCTTGCCGAAAAAATGGGCTGGCTTGGGATTGATCCGAAGTCGATACACCATATCCTTATCACCCATCAGGACACCGACCATGTGGGTGCGGTGGAAGCAGACAGTCCGGGGCTGTTCCGGAATGCGAAGCTGTACATCGGCGAGATCGAGAACCGGTATCTCACCGGCGAGGAGCGGCGAAAAGTCATCTATCATCTCTATAAATTGCCGCAGGTCACGATCAACAACGAAAAGGTACTGCTGCACGATGGGCAGGTACTTGACATTGACGGCGTCAGGATCGAGTGCTTTCGGGTTCCCGGCCATACATGGGGACATATGGTCTACCTCATTGACGATAAGTACCTTTTTACTGGCGACACGCTGTGGTTTGGCGCGGACGGCGGCTACAGCTTCATTTCCTCGCTGGCGGAGGACAATAAGCTGGCTGTGCAGTCACTGGCGGAGCTGGAGCGGAAACTGCGCGCACGTGGGCTGCATCCATATTTCATCACCGGTCACACGGGATGGACGGACAATTTTGCCTTTGCGTTTGCCCACAAAGACAAGCACTGTTCACCATTCAAAAAACGAGTACATGACCCATCGGCACCCTATGATGCCTACGACGAATCGGACGACACCGAAGAAAATGCAAAGAGCGGTTTTCTGAAAGGCGTGGGAAGATGAGGGACAGCGAATTACAAATTGACCGTAGCTGCCATGTGCTATATTCCAAACCCTGCAAAAAGGAAATTCTGGCGAAAATCACTCTGCACTATCCGGAGGTGGAGCGCGAGGCGGTCTGGGAGTAGGTGCAGCTGAGATACGCAGAGCTTCTTTCCAAGTGGCGCACCGACCTCGGCGGTAAAAAGAATTTTCACAACGGCGTAGGCGGCACCTACGACTGCATCGCCATCATGAGCTATTATGTGGTCTGCAAAGCAATTACTTCGTTCCGTGAAATTGAAGAGATGGAGGAAAATCTGATCCTGCCGACCTTCCGCAAGCTGAAATTCGTGGACTGCAACAAGCCGTTCTGGAGGAAGCTGATGTACAGGGCGTTTGTTCGTGCGAAAAGCGGCTGCGACAAATGGCACGATTACGAGATGTCGGTTGCGCCTTACGAAAACGGCAAGCCTATTTATTATGAGTTTACGTCGTGTCCGGCGGCGGAATTCGCCATCCGGCACGGTCTTGCGGACATCATGCCCGCCCTGTGCAATGTGGACTATGCGTCCATGGAACTGCTCCATGCCAAGCTGGTGCGAACGACCACCTGCGTGGACGGCTGCCGATGCGACTACACCATCTGCGGCGATAAAGACCCGTACTTAAAGGGACATCCCGAATACCGGGATGAGGCGGGATTCAGGAGGAATCGGTAATGCTTTTACAGGTGATTTTGGAAGGCATCGGGCTGGGCGTTCTGCTCATTTTGGTTTGCGCCATCGGTATCTGCAAGGGCGCGGTGGGCATGGTGCATCTTTACAGCCAGGAGGTGCAGGAGCGGTGCGTAACGCTGGGACTTACAACACACGCGAAAATCAAGCGAAATGCTTTGATTTTCAAAGCTGTCTGCGTCCCCGGATACATCGCCTATGTGCTGGTCTGCGTCTATGCGCTCAACGGCGCAAAGGGCTTCGTTCAGGGCTTCTGGCAGCTGCTGGTCATACTGTCCGTTATGAATCTCATAGACCGATTTTGGGTTGACGGCTATTGGGTAGGACATACGAACGCATGGGAAATTCCGGGAACGGAAGACCTGAAACCCTACATTACAGCCAAGGATAAGGGCAAAAAGTGGCTGTTCGGCACAATTGGTATGGCGGTCATTTCGGCAGCACTGGCGGCGATTATGATGCTTTTTATGAAAATATGAGGTGATAGAAATGCTGTTTCAAACATATGGCGACAGGAGAAATCCTGCCGTGCTGTTCTTTCATGCAATGGGTGTGACAGGAGCGAGCAGCGAACCGATCGCGAGGTATTTGCAGGATCGATATTTCTGCATCTTGCCCACCTCCACCGTTTACTGCGAGGGGCAGAAATATGTCAGCAAGCTGGACGAAATACGGCAGGTGGAGGACTTTCTGCATCGACAGGGCGTGGAGCGGCTGGCGATGGTGGTCGCTTCTTCCATCGGTGCAGACCTTGCCATGGCGTTTCTGACGCAGACGAAGCTGCCCGTGGAGCACGCTTTCTTTGACGGCGGGCAGTTCGCCCAAATCGGAAAGGGCACGCGCCGTATCATGACGCCGTTTCTGTATTTTGCCATCAAGAGCCTATATTGGTCGAAGGGCGGTACGCTGAAAAAGATACTGTGGTGTGACGACGATTCCATAAAGTCGTATTTTATAGACGCTGGGAAAAATCTGACCTACACAAATTTGCGGCGACAGATTCTGGACAGCCTGGAGGATAAAACCTTTCCAGCACTTTCCGAAGAACTGCAAAAGCATCTCTATTTCGAGTTTGGCAGCATAGAAGATCATTTCAAATACCGTCAAGCGGTGATAGAAGCCTATCCCTGCGGCAATTACCCCGTATTTGAGGGATACGATCACATGCAATATCAGATTCGTGATCCGAAGGGCTTTGCTGAAATGCTGGCATTTATCGCTGAACAGGACGGTATGCCGAAGCTGCCGTTTATCAGAAAGTGAGAGGACCCGATATGAAATACAAAATCGAGAAAAACACCGTGCAGGAGACGTTGATCCTCCCGCTGTATTCACGGAAGCTGTGTACGGAGTTGTATCCGAACCTTTACCGGGACGAAACGGCGGTGCGTCTGATCGACCAGATCGACTACGACTTTTCAGAGGCAGAGAAAAATTCCCGCAGCCTGATGCAGCGTTTCGGTGCGCTGGAGGTCGCCATGCGGCAGAATGACCTTGCCTTTGAAGTGCAGGCGTACCTGAAAAATCACCCCTGCGCGGCAGTGGTCAATCTGGGCTGCGGGCTGGATAACACCGGTAGAGCCTGCGACAATGGCAGATGCAAGATCTACAATCTGGATTTCCCGGATGTGATTGCCCTGCGGCAGCAGCTGCTGCCCGCCGGGGAGCGGGAGCAAAACATCCCCTGCAACCTGAAAGACCCCGCATGGTTTGACAAGATCGATGCCTCCGGCGGGGCGGTGTTCTTTGCCTCCGGGGTGTTCTATTACTTCCTGACGGAGCAGGTTCGGGAACTGGTGCAAGGGATGGCGGACGCTTTCCCCGGCGGAGTGCTGGTCTTTGATGCTGCCAACCGTACGGCGGTGAAGATGATCGCCAAAACGTGGCTCAGGACGGCGAAAATCAAGGATGTGGGAGCATATTTCGCGGTTTCGGATGCGAAAAGCGAGCTTTCCCCATGGGACAGCCGTTTGCAAGTATCCAGCAGGGGCTATATGATGGGCTACAACGACCTGAAAGACGCTTCCGTCAGCGGCTTTTTCCGATTTCTCGCCAAGGTCGGGGACAACGGGATGAAAATGCAGATCGTGAAGATCGGATTTGGAGGCAAGCTATGAAAATTCTGGTATATGGTGCAGGCGTTCTGGGGTGCAATCTGGCAAGAAATCTGCTGCGCGACGGAAAGAATGTCACTCTGCTTGCGCGGGGAAACTGGGCTGCGGAGATCAAGCAGAATGGCCTGCGGATCAAGGACAAATTTTCGCTCCGCACCTCGGTCAGCCGCATTCCGGTGGTGACTGAACTTGCACCGGATGCAATGTACGATGTGATCTTTGTGGTCCTGCGCTATACACAGCTGGATTCCGCTCTGGACACGCTGCGGGCGAACCGGACGAAGAACATCGTTTTGTGGGGAACAATGTGCAGGCGAGGGCGCTGGCGGCGGCACTGCCGGAAAAGAACGTCCTGTTTGCCTTTGCGCTTTCTGCCGGGCATCGGGAGGCTGACCGGGTGGTCTCCATCGACTTGAAAAAGATTACCATCGGGCAGCTGACGGGTGCAACCTCCAATAAACAGTTGATCGGGCGCATCTTCCACGGCACAAAATATAAGGTTGTTTACGAGCCGAACATGGAGGACTATCTGCTCTGCCATGCCGCGTTTGTGATGCCTGCGACCTTCGCCTGCTATAAGACAGACGGCGACCTGAAAAAGCTCAGGGGAGATACCGCGTACCTGAACCGTGTGCTGGATGCCAACATCGAGGGATACCGAGCCATCCGAAATGCCGGGCACGCCATTCTGCCCAAGGGGGATGCGGATTTTGAAGGGGAAAAGTACCGCAAGACCTGCCTGCGCTTTTTCAAGCTGATGTGCGCCACCTCGCTGGGGAAACTCTGCGCCTCCGACCATGCCATGAACGCCATCGACGAAATGAGCGCACTAAACCGGGATCTCAAAAAGTTTTTCGATGAGCATGGTGCAGCCTATCCGGTGTGGCAGGTGCTGGAAGCGGAAGTCGGGAGGTATCTGCGATGAAGTATGCCGGAATGCCCTTTGGAATGTGGGTGCTGTTTGCTGGCTCCTTTCAAAAGCAGCTGACCGCTGTACTGAGCTATGATGCAGCCACCGCAAGAGCTATCACGAAAAAGGCAAAGCCGCAATACCGGCAGATCATCCGCAGGCTGCCGGAGTTCGAAAAGGCCGACCGCTTCAAAATGAATCTGGTCAACTGCGCTATGATCGGGGCGTTCATTCTCTCCATGCCGCAGCGCCCGGAGGTGGACAGGCTGACGGATTACTACGCAAAATCTATGATGACTGCGCCCATGCAGTGGTTCTGCCGCAAGAGCGGAAAAAGCAAGTTTACCCCAAAGGATATCGCCGCAATGAAAGCCACCGCCGCTCTGAAAGCTGCCGACCGAAACCCTTACTCGTGGAACATGGAGTTTTACGAATACCCGGATGGCAGCGGCTACGTGGGACGCTTTACCAAGTGCGGCATCTGTGTGCTGATGAAGGAGCTGGGACTGTACGACCTGACCCCTGCTTTGTGCCATCTGGACTACACCATGAGCGAAGCGGGCGGTGTGACAAATTTTGTGCGGCAGTACACCCTTGCCTCCGGCGGGCCCTACTGCGACTGCGGATACAAAAAGAAGAAAAACAAATAGGAGGAGCGCACGATGCTTGTCAAGTCGATAACAGAGAAAGAAATCTACGATATCGGCCACGCTTTCGGCTATTATGACTACGGACAGGAAACGGGAATGTCTGCTGCCTTTTCCGGGAAAGATGCCACGGCAAACTATATCTGCGCTTATGTGCGCGGAGTGCTGCGGAGCGGCTTTCTGCACACCACCAGCGACCGGCTGGGTGTGCCGGTAATTCTGGAAACGGATGCAAAATCTAAGTGCGACAAATATGTGCATCTGGATATGGAACTTGCAGAAACGCATGATCTTGGCGCATTTGGCAAGCTGTATGACCTGATCAGGTACCCGGAGCCGACCGATGAGCTTTTGAAGGAGGTTCTTCCGTGAAAAAACAGTCCGATCTTTCCCGGTTGATGGGCTACGCCGGGAACTACCGACGTTTTACCTATGTCTCGTGGGCGCTGTCTGCGGTCAGCGCACTGGTGCCCTTTGTGTACATCTGGAAGATCCTGCGGGATGTGCTGAACGCTGCGCCGGACTATGCGCAGGCAGTGAACATCCCCCGTTACGGTTGGATGGAGGTTTCTCAAATCAACCCGGAAAAGCTCATGATCCTTTATTCCATCGTGTTTCAGGATGTGACCTTGTTTGACAACACGATACTGGAAAACATTCGTCTGGGGCGCAAAGGTGCCACCGACAAGGAAGTCCTTGCGGCGGCAAAGCTGGCAAACTGTGAGGAATTTGCCGAGAAGCTTCCAGACAAGTGGAACACCACCATCGGCGAGAACGGCTGTGCCCTTTCCGGCGGTGAGCGCCAGCGTATTTCCATCGCCCGCGCTTTCCTGAAGGATGCGCCTATCATCCTGCTGGACGAAGCAACCGCCAGTCTGGATGTGGAGAACGAAACTGCCATTCAGGAAGCACTGTCACATCTTATCAAGGATAAAACAGTTCTCATTATCGCTCACCGGATGTGTACGGTTTCCAGTGCGGATAAGATTGTGGTGCTCAAAGATGGAACGGTAGCCGAACAGGGATCGCCGGCACAGTTACTGCATGATGGCGGCATCTTTGACCATATGGTACAGCTCCAGACTAAGAGTCAAGGCTGGTCGTTGACCAAGGCATAACAGAGAAGGATAGCGAAACGGTCTGAGTCCTGTGCACAACACGAGATATTCTCAAGAATTTGCGTGAAAAAAATAAACTTACAAAAAGTCATTTGAACGGTACTACAAAATGAGAAAAAGCGCTTGACTCTACATCTGTTGTAGATATTATAATATTGGTAATTTAACAAAAAAGAAGGATTAGGCAATATGGAAAAGAACCTTACTACCGGCAGTGTGTTCAAAAATGTTGTATTATTCTCATTGCCGTATCTGCTCTCGTATTTTCTTCAAACGCTCTATGGCATGGCTGACCTATTTATCATCGGACAGTTCGAGGGTGTAGCCAGTACTACCGCTGTTTCTATCGGCTCACAAGTGATGCACATGCTTACGGTTATGATTGTAGGGTTATCGATGGGAACAACCGTCAGCGTCGGCCAGGCAGTGGGGGCAGGAGATCGAAAACAGGCAGCGCATAACATCGGGAATACGGTAATATTGTTTCTGGTGGTTTCCATTGCACTTACGGCCATCCTGTTATCCCTTGTTCATCCCATTGTCGTTGCCATGTCTACGCCAACGGATGCGGTGAGCGGTACGGTCACCTATTTGACCATCTGCTTTATCGGGATTCCGTTTATTACATCCTACAACATTATCAGTTCTATTTTTCGAGGGTTGGGCGACAGCAAAAGCCCGATGTGCTTTATTGCCACAGCCTGTGCTGCCAACATCGCTTTAGACTATCTTTTTATGGGTGTGCTGCACCTTGGGCCTGCGGGCGCAGCCCTTGGTACAACTCTCTCTCAGGCAATCAGTGTAGTTGTTTCCCTTACCGTTATTTTGAAACGCAGGAGCATTGTTCTGAAAAAAAGCGACTTCAAGCCTTGCCGTGCGGTCATGGGGAAAATTTTGGGGATCGGCATCCCGATTGCGTTTCAGGACGGCCTGATTCAAGTTGCTTTTATTATTATCACGATTATTGCCAATCAGCGTGGACTGAATGACGCAGCGGCAGTCGGGATTGTGGAGAAAGTGATTAGTTTTCTCTTTTTGGTCCCCTCCTCTATGCTGTCTACCGTTTCTGCCTTGGGAGCGCAAAATATCGGTGCGGGCAAACCGGAGCGGGCCATTCAAACGCTGCGCTATGCGGTGATGCTCGCCGCAGGCTTTGGCGTGCTTGCTTCTATCGCGATCCAGTTTACAGCGGAAGGCATCGTTTCGCTGTTCACTGATCCCAGCACTGCGGACGGAGCGGCGGTGGTCCGTTTCGGCGGCCAGTATCTGCGTGGTTACATTTTTGACTGTATTTTTGCTGGCATTCATTTTAGTTTTAGCGGCTTTTTTTGCGCATGCAGGAAATCCGGCCTGTCGTTTTTACACAATATTTTCGCCATTGTATTGATGCGTGTGCCTGGCGTTTATGTGACCTCAAAATTATTCCCGGCAACGCTTCTCCCGATGGGACTGGCGACCGCGGCAGGCTCACTGCTATCGGTCGTGATCTGCCTAATCGCTTTTGGAGTCATACGGCGCAAATCAACGCTTGTTCTGGTGGAGGAGTAAGATATGGATCGGAAAAATCTCTTCCCAATAGGTGAAGTGTCAAAATTGTTTCATATCAGTGTTAGTAGTTTGCGGCACTATGAACATATCGGTTTGCTTACACCAGAATACATTTCCTCAGATTCTGGCTATCGTTACTATGGCACCGAACAATTTGAAGTACTCAACACAATCAGGTATTTGCGGGCATTGGATATGCCTTTGTCCGAGATTGAGGACTTTCTCAAAAATAAGGATATCAGCCGTATTGAGGAAAAGTTGTTACAGCAAAAGCATGTGGTCCTGAAAAAGCAACAAGAATTACAACGTATAGAACAAAAGATTAACCACCGCTTAAATTGGCTGCGTGACGCACAAAGTGTGCCTTTGGATACCGTTTCCTTAATAGAGCTTCCGTCCTGTCGCATTGTTTGGGTAGACGCTCCACTGAAAATAGATGGCTCTCATGATATGGAAGTGCCGATTAGAAAGCTGGATCAATCTGATGCCGAGGCCGTTGTATTTCTTGGAAAGGTCGGACTTGGCATTTCCGCGGAACATTTGCAGCAATCAAAAGTAAATCGATATGACAGCATTTTTCTAATACTGGATCAAGAGGACATTTATACAGGTGAAACCATTACTCTTCCCAAAGCACTTTGTGTACGGCTGCGTTTTCGAGGCAGTCATATAGAAGCTCCAGCGCACTATGAAAAGCTCCTTGACTACATCACAAAAGAACAGATGCAGATTGTTGGTTTTTCACGAGAAATCACGCTCATAGACTATGGCATTACTAATGACAGTGAAAAATTTGTGACTGAAATATGTATTCCGGTCAAGTGCAGATAAGAAGGGCATAAAATGAGATTCGTTGTTAAAAAAGAAATTTTTGAAGAACTGCCGAGGGCCTGTTTTGGTGTTGTTATGGCAAAAGGCATTGATAATAATAACGCATACCCAGAGATTGAACAATTTTTAGATGAAACATGCCCATTCACTACGAGTACAAAACCAGATAGAATTTCTCATGTGCCATAAAGTAACACAAAAACAACAGACAGCCGCCACAATTCCGTAATGATCGATGCTTGACAGACTCCTTCAAGTTCGCTATAATAATAAACGCAAAACTTTAGTGGACTTTTCCGGATTCGGTCATCTTTTTGCCACACAGCTATCTTGTGATAGTTGTGTGGCTTTTTTGTTACCTGTATCTCGGAAGTATTAGCAGAATGGAGGAGTATATCTGTATGGAAAAAAATTTTTTGTCTCTTATCAAGACGTGCCGTAGTGTACGGGCTTATAAATCGGAATCTGTCCCTTCCAAGGCTTTGGACGCTGTACTGGAAGCAGGGACTTATCCGGCCCAGGAAGCCGGTCAGACCGCAGCACGCAAACAAAACTATATTGTTCGGACAATTTGTGGAGAAGAGGGAAAGTATGCAGACCAATAACAAAATGGCGGTTGCGCCCGTTGGAAAACTCATCTGGCAAATGTCGATACCGCCGCTGATTTCCATGTTTCTGCAATATTCCTATAATCTGATAGACAGCGCGTTTGTAGCGCGGCTGAGTGAAAATGCTTTGACGGCGGTTTCCCTGTCGTTTCCCATTACAACTTTGATGAATGCGACATCTATCTGGATCGGCGTTGGCGTGAATGTACTGATTGCAGGGTATCTTGGACAGAGAAAGCAGAATGAGGCAAATACTACCGTCACACATGGATTGTTACTGGCCTTTGGAATTGGTGCTTTGCTCAATCTTCTGTCATTACTGATTATGAAACCCTACTTTGGGGCATTCACCAATAACGAAGAAATTTATCAGTTGAGTCTTGACTATATGAGCGTATGTTCGTTCATGCAAATTCCAAACATGGTGCATATCGCAATCCAGAAGATGATACAGGCTACTGGGAACATGGTTGCGCCTATGTGGTTCCAGATTGCAGGAGTGGTCGTTAATTTTGTATTTGACCCACTCCTGATTTTTGGTATTGGTGTTTTTCCAGCTATGGGAATCCGTGGCGCTGCGGTGGCTACTGTTGCGGGCTATTTGTTATCCATGATTTTGGCATTTGCCTTGTTGCTGGGCAAAAAGCAAAAAGTGCGGATAAAGATCAAAGAATTTCATATACAAAAGCGGATGATTGCCCGTATATTCGCCCTTGGCTTACCATCTTTCATTATGAATGCCCTCAGTTCGTTTATGGTGACATTCGTCAATCTGTTTCTGGTGGCGTATTCCGATACGGCGATTGCATTCTTCGGTGCGTATTTTAAGGTGCAGCAGCTGATCGTTATGACAGTAAACGGCTTGATTCAGGGCTGTTTGCCTATTATGCGGTTTAACTACGGTGCGGGAAACAGAGATAGGCTGCACTCCGCTTTCCGATACGGAACCGCTTTGGTCTCCGGTATGATGATACTGGGAACATTGACCGTCAACTTCTTTCCGGCGCAGCTTTTGAAATTATTTACAGCGTCGGAAGCTATGCGCTCCTTTGGAATATCCGCTATGCGAATCATGGCGGCAAGCTATCTGTTTTGCGGTCTCTCTACCATGATTTCCACCTATTTTCAGGCGACAGAAAAAGTAGGTTCCAGCATAGCGATTCAATTATGCAGACAACTGCTTTTCCTTGTTCCTGCCTTATGGTGTCTGAACAAATTATTCCAACTGAACGGAATCTGGCTTGCATTTCCTGTTGCGGAAACCGCCACTATGCTCATTGCTCTCATAATAATGGCATGGCATCGCCACAAAAATATCTTATAACATGTTCCAATGAGGAGAAATGATGAACGATACTTTTAACGGTGCAGATGTCCATGATGTCGGATATTTCCTCCGCCATGGCCGCCTCGTCCGTCTGCTTGTAGGCATTTGCCAATTTGTCCTTGATGATGTCCAGAGTAAAGAAAAGCTGGTTTTGCCGGATAAGTTCCTCGTATCGCTGGACATAGCCGGATTTGCGGACAACAACAGGCTGAGAGAATAGTTCTCCACCACGGGAGATGACCTTGCCCTCAGCGGCTTCCTCGTCCTTGCGGATGGCACCAACAACCTTTTCGTTGAAGTTCTTGACGAGGTGGAAGTAGTCAAAAACAGGCTGGATATGAGGGCAGCGTTCCTCAAAGGCTTTCTGAAAGTCCGAGTTCATGTCACAGGCAACAGCCTCCACGCCGTCCATCCAAGCCTCGTCTACATGATCTATGAAGTCATAGACGGTACGCTTGCGCTTGCCGTGTGCGAGCCACAGAATATGTCCGCTCTCCATGTCGATGATGAGGGAGGCGTATTTGTAGCCGTTGTGCAGCTTAAACTCGTCCACGCCGAGAAAACGAGCCTGCTTCTCAGGCTTTCTGAGGGTTTTGCCGTCCACCGTGTACTTGTCCTTGAGCCGTTGCAGATCAATCTCTTTCACCGTGTTTTTACCAAGGCCAGTCAATTCGGATACCTCCTTGTTGGTAAACCCATAGGCCAGAAGATCCCTTGTGAACTGAAACAGCTCACGGGTGATGTTATGGTCGTCCGCCTTGAAGGGAACGCTCTCCATCTCCGTATGCCCGCAGCAAGGACAGCGGTACCTCCGCTTCTCAAAGCTGACTGCGCTAAGACGGGAGCCAAAGCACAGGTGCCGGAGCATGGTGATCCTGCTCCCATGGATGTGCATTTTCTGACCGCACGCAGGGCAGAAAGGAACCTCGCCCCGTTCCAGTTCTCCGTGCAGCAAGTAGACCTTCCGGCCTGTCTGGGCCATCTCTATGGTGGTCATGGAGTTATGAAATCCAGTTAGACCAGAGGGCAAATGAATGTACCGCATACAGCAAGCTGACCGGCGATAACAAGGAATTGCTCATCATACCCGGTGCAAACCACACCGACCTTTACGATCAGATGGAGATCATTCCGTTTGAAAAGCTTAACTCATTCTTTACGGAGTATTTGAGATAAAGCGGCATATTATGTGTTTTTAAGCATCTGGAGGAAGGTGTATATCAGGTTTCTGCTGTTTCTGCATCGGATGTACTGAAACGAAATACAGACTCTTTACGCTGTGCGGTCGAGAATGATGTGTTTGCCTCGCTGCCGGAGGATTCACTTTTGGCAAATTGGAGATGGGGGTATTTAGGAGCAATATAGCTGCTGCCGGCGTAGAATCTTGGTGGCTAACTTGGTGGATATCTTGATGGGGGTCATCCTCTAAGTTATCATGGGTTGGTATCATGGGTTGCGTCATAGGACTTATTATTGGCTGTGCCCATGATAGAGTGCTTTTTCATTTCTGCGGAAAGAAAAATGCACCCGGCGTTTGTACCGAGTGCATTTTCTTACTTTCCAAATAAATCGCTGTACGTTCCTGTTCGGGATAGTGTCAAGACGAGCAAATCATTCTCAATCCGATAGACCAATAGCCAATCCGGCTGAATGTGACACTCACGATGCCCGACCCAGTTTCCGGTTAAAGCGTGGTCTTTATTCTTTTCTGGAAGATGTTCGCTGCTTGCCAGTTTGCGAATGATGTCGTCCAGAAGGTCAATATCAAGATGACATTTCATCGCCAGCTTGTAATCCTTCTTAAATTGATTTGTCCAAACAACGTCTAAATGTTTGCTCATTCTTTTAACGCCCTCAATGCTTCCTCTACATCAGAGTAGCGTTTTACATAAGGATCACGAGCAATGCGTTCTGCTTCCAGCATTGCTGCCATTGTTTCCTTGTTCGGCTGCTCCATACGAACATCAAAAGGAAAACCGCCGACGCGGAGCGACTGGCGAAGAAACACATTGATAGCGGTAGTAAGGTTGATGCCTAATTCACCATACAGTGCTTCGCACTGTTTCTTGATGTCGCTGTCCATACGGACACTGAAATTAGTTGTGGTAGCCATGAATGTCAACTCCTTTCCTTGCTATTGCACTTATATTATATGTTGATTGCATTGCATAGTCAATCTATTAGACACAAAATTCACAGAAAAGTTCACAATTATTTTTGGAGAGACAGCCTATTGAATGTGTGCATCATAGGTCGTGATTATGATGGATCATGTGCTGTATCATGTGCGGAAACACCGTACATGATATAATTTGCGTTTTTCATATACCCCTGAAGCCAGTTGCTGTTGAGGAAGTGCCAATAGCAATTCGGAAAATAAAAACGGAAAATTCGTCGCTGTTTTCTGAATTTTGGCATATAACAAGATTGCAAGAAAATAAAAATGGAGAATCCGTTTTTATAGGAGTGCAACCTATGAAAATACTCCGCATCACCGCATAAGGACTTCCAATCATTCAAAAAGATTTGGATATTTACTTTTTATACGCAGCAACGTGTTTGCGAAACCAGTTTAATAAAGAAAGTTTAGTATGGAAAGCGGGTATGGCTCAGTGGTCTAAAGCCGGAGAAGTTGAAGAACTTGCGACAGTATTTCAGGCAATGCCACCGATCCCTGGAGCAGATGGATCAGGAATGCCACAGATTCCACAGTAAATCACATTAGCATAAAATTAAGCGCTTAATTTTTAGGTATGATAGAAAAATCCCCGACTACTTTAGCTAAGAAATATCAGATAATGCGTTGTGGAAGGTCCGGTGCAGTGTGGGTGTAATGCTCATGCTACACCGGACTTTTTTCGAAAATGATTTTTAATAATGTTGATTTTCAACTACTTTTAACTCAAATATTGCATCTTAACTTAAAAAGAGTTAAGATTGCAAGTAATGACATGGAATATCTCGATAAAGTTCCTGGAGTCAAGAATCAAAGTGTTTTTAAAGAAGCTTATGTTATGGGATATTTTATTTACTAATGTTGATTTTCAACTGCTGGACGAATGGGAGGGGTGCTTCATGCCGTTGCAAATGATCAGAAACGATATTACAAAAATGAACGTTGACGCAATCGTCAATGCTGCCAACACGTCCCTTTTGGGCGGCGGTGGTGTGGACGGCTGCATTCATCGTGCGGCCGGACCGGAACTGCTTGCAGAATGCCGTACGCTGCATGGCTGCGAAACCGGCAGTGCAAAAATTACAAAGGAATACCGTCTGCCCTGCAAATATGTGATCCATGCAGTCGGTCCGCGCTGGAGGGATGGCAGGCATCGGGAGCAGGAGCTTCTGGAATCCTGTTATCGGACATCTTTGAATCTGGCGAAAGAAAATGGCTGTCAGTCTGTAGCCTTTCCGCTGATTTCCTCCGGTGTTTACGGCTATCCAAAAGACCAGGCTCTGAAGGTTGCAGTCGATACCATCAGCGAATTTCTGCTGGAAAACGAGATGATGGTCTATATCGTTATTTTTGACCGAAAGACATATCAGATTAGCGGAAAGCTGTTTGATGACATCGCAGTGTACATAGATGACAGGTATGTGGAAGAACATACCGACAGGAGGGCAGAACAGAGACGGTGGGCAGAAGCATGGCAAGAGGAATCCTGCTTTGAAGCTGCATCTGTCCCGCTACCGCCCGAAGCAATCTGTAAATCCTGCAGCAGTCAGTCTCTGGAAGAGGCACTGGGACAGATGGATGAGAGTTTTTCAGAAATGCTGCTTCGAAAGATTGAGGAAAGCGGTATGACGGATGCACAGTGCTACAAGAAAGCAAATATTGACAGGAAGCTCTTCTCAAAAATCCGTTCGGATAGATTCTATAAGCCATCCAAACCTACGGTGCTGGCATTTGCCCTCGCTTTGGAGCTGCCGCTTGCCCAGATGCAGGAGATGCTCGGCAAGGCAGGATTCACATTGTCCCATTCGAGTAAATTCGACATCATTGTAGAATATTTTGTTGAACGGGGAAACTATAATGTGTATGAAATCAATGAAGCACTGTTTGCCTTTGACCAGAGTCTGATCGGAGCATAAGAACAAAGAAATGTCGCTTTCCATGCGACCACTCCACAAAAGAAAATCGCTATACTATGACTGTAAGGTACAAAACCGAGCAGCCATATGCGCGTGTAATGAGCCAAAGTTCGAGCTTGCTCGAAACCTTGGCGAATACCGCGACAGCGAGCCCGCAAGGGCGAGATCTTTTTGGAGGAGGACAAGCATATGAGAAAGAATTTAACAGAGATCGTTTTTATCTTAGACCGCAGCGGTTCCATGAACGGACTGGAACGGGACACCATCGGCGGATTCAATTCTATGATTGAGCAGCAGAAAAAAGCAGAGGGCGAAGCATTGATCTCAACGGTACTGTTTGACAATGTGAGTGAAGTCCTGCACGACCGTGTAGATGTAAAGAAAATCCGACCGATGACCGACCGGGATTATACAGTTCGCGGATGCACAGCGCTCTTAGATGCCATCGGCGGTGCGATTCATCACATTGGAAATGTTCATAAGTATGCAAGACCGGAGGATGTACCGGAACACACCATGTTCGTAATCACTACGGACGGAATGGAAAATGCCAGCCGCCGGTATGACAGCGAAAAAGTGAAGCAGATGATCGAGCGGCAGAAAGCGAAATACGGTTGGGAGTTTTTGTTCCTCGGTGCTAATATTGATGCGGTAGAGACCGCAAGCCAGTTCGGAATCGGTGCAGACCGTGCAGTCAACTATCAGTGCGACAGCGAAGGAACCGCGTTGAATTATGAGGTGGTCAGCGAAGCAATCAGCTCTGTCCGGTGCAGTGCCCCGTTGAACGCAGACTGGAAAAAACGTATAGACGAGGATTATAAAAAGCGTGGAGGAAAATAGAAATATGCAGGCGTATACCTACGTTTCAAAAGGAAAATTCGAATTAAGAGAGAAGCCAAAACCGACCCTGATGCAGGAGCGGGATGCTATTGTCAAAGTGACACTCGCCAGCATTTGCTCCAGCGATCTGCATATCAAGCATGGCAGCGTTCCTCGGGCAGTACCCGGGATCACGGTTGGTCATGAGATGGTGGGGATTGTGGAAGAGGTTGGAAAGGCAGTTACCAAGGTAAAACCGGGAGACCGGGTGACAGTAAACGTGGAGACCTTCTGCGGTGAATGCTTTTTCTGCAAGAAAGGGTATGTGAATAACTGTACAGATGAAAATGGCGGTTGGGCGCTGGGCTGCCGGATTGATGGCGGCCAGGCGGAATATGTGCGTGTGCCCTTTGCAGATCAGGGACTGAATAAGATTCCGGATGGCGTTACGGATCGACAGGCATTGCTGGTGGGCGATGTTCTGGCTACCGGTTACTGGGCAGCGCGTATTTCAGAGATCTCAGAGCAGGACACGGTGCTGATCATCGGAGCCGGCCCCACCGGTATCTGTACCCTGCTTTCGGTAATGCTGAAAAAACCAAGACGGATTATTGTGTGTGAAAAGGATAAAAATCGTCTGCAGTTTATCCGACAGCATTATCCGGAAATTTTGTTGGTTTCTCCGGAGAAGTGTGAAGCGTTTGTACGGGCAAACAGCGATCATGGGGGAGCTGACGTTGTGCTGGAGGTTGCGGGGGCGGAAGCTACCTTCCGTCTGGCCTGGGAATGCGCGAGACCCAATGGTCTGGTGACGGTGGTTGCTCTTTATGATCAGGCACAGATCCTGCCGCTTCCGGATATGTATGGAAAAAATCTTACCTTTAAAACCGGAGGGGTGGATGGCTGTGACTGTGAAGAAACATTACGGTTGATTGCAGAGGGAAAACTGAACACAGAGCCGCTTATCACCCATACCTATCCCTTAGAAAGGATAGAGGAAGCCTATGAACTCTTTGAAGGTAAGCGGGACGGTGTAATTAAGGTAGCAGTAGAATGCTAAAAGAAGATATAGATAATTCCAATCATTAATGTACTATATATGGTATGATAATGATTGGAATTTTGTTATAACAGGGGGATTTCCAACCATTAGTATATACGATCCATGAAAAATCAGGTAAAATTATGTATAGGTAATTAAGGGATCGGTTTTATGAATCCGCTGGGTCCGGATGTGGCGACAATCCGTACTTCTGGCTGTATCGTCTTTTCGCATGGAGGCAATGGCTGCCGGAGGATTTGCCGGAGAATATGAACGATGGATGGATATGGCAGATCTGCCGACCGAAGAGGAAGAGAAGGAATTAATTGCCACGCTGTTTTCTCTGAGCTGAATGATCTGACGGCTGAAGCGAGGAATAAATTTACGGAAGAGGAAAACGGTTAATGCAGTGCTTTTGAGGGACAAACTTTCGTGCATTCATAGCAGAGAATACACTCTGTTCCGTTTTTCCGCTTGCGGGTTTCCTTATTAACCTCCACGTTCATGGGGCAGACCTGCAGACACTTCCTGCAATGGACGCACTTATCCTCATCGCAGTGGACGCGCAGAAGAGAGAAATAGCTCATAGGTTTGAGAAAAACTGTAATGGGACACAGATACTTGCAGAATGCCCGGTTATCTTGAAACAGGAAGGCAAACACAATACCGACAAGGTAATAAAACGCATTCCCGGCAAGGAAAAGCCAGAACATGATTTGTTCCAGATGTGCCACCTGCATCAGAAAGAGCCCGGACACCAACGCCAGAGACAGAAGAAACATCACATAGCGAAGGATGCCCAGCTTTTCTTTTCGTGGCTTCTGCGGCTGTTTGTAGGGCAGAAAATCCAGCACCATAGCTGTCCAGCAGGCGTAACCGCACCAACCACGCCCAAAAAGCAGTGGTCCGAAAAATTTTTGCAACCGCGTAGTGGATAGTCGCTGCTTCGAAAACGCCGAGAAACAGGTAGTACCAGAACCCTTCGATCTGCATATTTTCACGGGAAATCACGCCAAGGTACAGCAACATATAGCTGCCCACCGCCAACTGGACGAAATGCCGGGCATATCGTTTCCCGGCGGTAAACAGTGCCGTTCCAAGCCAAAGGCAGGCTCCGATGTAGCTGAAATTCAGCAGATAGAAAAAATTGTCCTTTGTGAGCCACAGCGTAACTGCCACTGCTTCAAACAGCAGAAACAGCAGCATAGATGGCACGTATTTGTATGACAATAAAATAAACCACCTGCTATGCAGGTGGTGGGAATAATCTTTAGATATAAGTATGAGCTCCTGTGCTAATATAGATGTGGGTCTGCAAAACCACAAATGAAAGCACAGGAGGTCCA
>ENA-OPZZ01000695-OPZZ01000695.1-human-gut-metagenome-genome-assembly--contig:-NODE-695-length-24999-cov-3.581216_pt1 | contig 24999 bp, 23 predicted proteins | sample MGYA00242487_ERZ504511 | MGnify/ENA primary metagenome ERZ504511 (study PRJEB26092, sample SAMD00036241) | human gut metagenome | host: Homo sapiens | study: EMG produced TPA metagenomics assembly of... | reverse complement strand
CATGAGAAAGGTTACATCGATCGCGTGATCACTACGGACCTGACTTACCTCCCACCTGCATTCTATGAGAGAGAATACTTCACAGTTGCAGATATGAGTAAATTCATCGCGCTGATCATCGATTCCATGAACCACGATGTATCTATCAGTTCTGTATTAAGTCCGACTGACAGATTACACGCTCTTCTTGAAAGACACAGAAAAGATTTAGCAGAGAAAAATTTATAGGATTTTTCTCATAATCAGATATATATGCATTTTTATAGGACCGCCAGTTAATAGCTGGCGGTCCTAATTTTTCATGATTGGAAATAAGACTATGAACTTTTGAACGTCAAAAAAGGAATAGTTACAAGAATCTCTTCCATCACTATTCCTCTTTATATTTTGATTATGTTTGATCAACCTGCAGTTGTACCAATTTAACGAATCACACGTACTCTTAACACATCATTGACTTTATTAGATCCTCGATAACACTGTCTGTCACATCAGAATCTATGTCAATCATCGTATATGCATACTCACCTTTGCTTTTATTCGTCATATCTGCGATATTCATATTATCATCTGCAAGAATCTTCGTGAATTGTCCGATCATATTCGGTACATTATGGTGAAGTAATGTAATTCTTGTATTTTCACCTTTGACTCCCATGTCGCAGTCCGGATAGTTTACAGAATGCTGGATGTTACCATTTTCCAGATAATTTCTTACTTCTGCAACTGCCATCTTCGCACAGTTATCTTCAGACTCTTCTGTAGAAGCCCCAAGGTGTGGTGTGATAATTGCACCTTTGACTCCTGCCACGATTGGTGTCGGGAAATCTGTCACATAGTTCTTAACATGTCCGGAAACAAGTGCATCTACTACTGCCTCTTCATCAACTAGGACATTTCTTGCATAATTCAGAATGACAACACCATCTTTCATAAGACCAATCGCATTCTTGTCAATCATACCTTTTGTACTATCCATAGCCGGCACATGGATTGTAATATAATCACAATCTTTATAAAGCTCATCAACGGTCTTTGCATGATGAATGTTTCTGGACAGTCTCCATGCTGCATCCACAGACAGATATGGATCATATCCGTAACTTCCATTCCAAGATGTACGGCTGCATTGGCAACAAGAACACCAATGGCTCCAAGTCCAATGACTCCCAGCTTCTTACCTTCGATTTCGCAGCCGGCAAACTGTTTCTTTGCCTTTTCGGCATCTTTTAAGATATTGCCGTCTTCTTCATTCTCCTGGACCCAGTTGATTCCTCCTATGATATCACGAGACGCAAGAAGCATACCTGCGATCACAAGCTCTTTCACACCATTTGCATTGGCTCCCGGTGTGTTGAATACAACGATTCCCTGCTCCGCACATGTATCCAGAGGAATGTTATTAACTCCAGCTCCTGCTCTTCCAATAGCCTTTAAGTTTTTGTCAAACTCCATGTCATGCATAACTGCACTTCTTACGAGAAGCGCATCTGCACCTTCTGCAGTATCAATCTTTGTATAATCTTCTGTAAAGTTATTCAATCCAATATCTGCGATTGGATTTAAGCAATGATATTTATACATATTAAGCGTTCTCCTTTTCAAATTTCTTCATGAATTCGACTAATGCTTCCACGCCTTCGATTGGCATCGCGTTGTAAATACTAGCACGCATACCTCCGACAGTACGGTGCCCTTTTAAGTTTACAAATCCGGCTGCATCTGCTTCTTTGACGAATTTAGCCTCCAGATCTTTGTCACCAATTACGAATGGAACATTCATAAGAGAACGGTCTTTTGGTACAACAGTTCCTTTGAACATCTTGCTCTGATCCAGGTAATCATACAGAATCTTTGCTTTTTTCTCATTGTGTTCTTTCATTGCAGCAAGTCCGCCCTGTTTTTTCAACCATTTGAAGACTTTGCCGCAAATATAAATTCCATAACACGGAGGTGTGTTATAAAGAGAACCTTTGTCCGCCTGTGTTTTATATTTTAACATAGTCGGTGTGCCTGGAAGTACGTCATCACGGATCAAATCTTCACGGATAATTGCAATCACAACTCCGGCAGGTCCGATATTTTTCTGTACTCCACCATAGAGAACACCGTATTTTTCTACATCGTGAGGCTCTGACAGGAAACAGGAAGATACATCTGCAACCAGCGTCTTGCCTTTCGTATTCGGAAGTTCTTTGTACTTCGTTCCATAGATTGTATTATTCTCACAGATATATACGTAATCTGCATCGTCATCAATCGGAAGATCGTAACAATCCGGAATATAAGAAAATGTCTTATCTGCAGAAGATGCAATGACATTCACCTTGCCGTATTTTTCTGCCTCTTGTGCTGCTTTTTTCGCCCACTGACCTGTCACAATATAATCTGCGACACCGTTTTTCATCAGGTTCATAGGAACTGCAGCGAACTGCTGGGATGCGCCTCCCTGCAAGAACAGTACCTTATAATTGTCCGGAATATTCAGTAAGTCTCTAAGATCTGCTTCTGCCTCATCGATAATATTCTGGAATACCTGAGAGCGGTGACTCATTTCCATCACGGACATTCCTGAACCCTGATAATCCAGCATCTCTGATGCTGCTTCTTTAAGGACCTCCACCGGTAACATTGCCGGACCTGCTGAAAAATTGTACACTCTACTCATAGTATTGCCTCCATTTCCCTTGCTCTTTTTGAGCTGTTAATTTGTTTATTATTTATTCTTCAAATCTGCTTCATCAAACGCTTCACTGATTGCCGCTCCAGGCGCAACCATTGGCCATACCTTATCATCACTGTCAATCTGACAATCGATGACAACTGGTCTTCCAAGATTCATTGCCTTTTCAAAAGCTGATTTAAATTCTTCCTGTGTTGTTGCGCGGATGCCTTCTGCACCCATTGCTTCTGCAAGTTTTACAAAATCTACTGCATCATTCAGTACTGTCGCAGAGTATCTCTGTCCGTAAAACAGATTCTGCCACTGTCGTACCATACCAAGAACGTGGTTGTTGATGACTACCTGAATCACTGGAATATTGTGGCGGACTGCAGTTGCGATCTCATTCATATTCATTCTAAAGCAACCGTCTCCTGCAATATTGACAACCACTTTGTCTTCTCTTCCACTCTTCGCTCCAAGAGCTGCGCCAAGACCATATCCCATGGTTCCAAGTCCTCCTGATGTCAGGAATGTTCTTGGTTTTGTATATTTATAAAACTGTGCTGCCCACATCTGATGCTGTCCGACCTCTGTAGAAATAATAGCCTCGCCCTTTGTCTGGCGATAAATCTCTTCTACTACGAACGGACCACTCAATACATCTTTATGATAAACTAGTGGATATTTTTCTTTGTATTCCTGAATTTTAGTCACCCATTCTGCATGATCCTGCTGTTCCAGGCGCTCATTCAATCTGTCAAGAACGACTTTTATGTCTCCTACAACACCTGCAGAAATCATCACATTTTTGTTCATCTCGGCAACATCTACATCAATCTGGATAATCTTTGCATTCTGTGCAAATTTCTGTGCATTTCCGGTTACACGGTCACTGAATCTTGCTCCGATCACAATCAGAAGATCACACTCACTGACACCGTAATTGGAGGTTTTTGTTCCATGCATTCCAAGCATTCCTGTATATAACGGGTCTGTTCCAGGAAATGCTCCCTTTCCCATAAGAGAATCTGTTACCGGTGCATCCACTTTTTTTGCAAATGTATAAAGTTCTTCGCTGGCTCCGGATAAAATCGCTCCTCCACCAACGAAGATATAAGGCTTCTTTGCCCCCTTTATCATCTCTACTGCTGTGTCAAGCTGTGTTTCACAGATATTCTGTGATGGCTCTACAGCTACAGGCTTTTCTTTTACATACTCTGCCTTATTTGCAGTGACGTCTTTCGGAATATCAATCAGAACCGGACCCGGACGACCTTTTTTCGCAATGGCAAATGCCTTACGGATCGTCGCTGCCAGATTATTTACATCCTTTACAATAAAGTTATGCTTTGTAATTGGTAACGTAATTCCTGTAATATCAATCTCCTGGAAACTGTCTTTTCCAAGGAGGGAAACTCCTACATTACATGTGATTGCAACAATCGGAATGGAATCCATATATGCCGTAGCAATCCCTGTTACAAGGTTCGTAGCTCCCGGTCCACTCGTTGCAAGACACACGCCAACTTTACCTGTTGCTCTCGCATATCCGTCTGCTGCATGCGCTGCTCCCTGTTCGTGGGAAGTCAGGATATGCTTGATTTCATTCTGATGTTTATATAATTCATCGTACACATTTAAAATTGCTCCGCCAGGATACCCAAATACAGTATCCACGCCTTGCTCTTTCAAACATTCGATTACGATTTCTGATCCTGTCAACTGCATACTTTCTAACTCCTGTTCTATCATTATTTAGCTTTCGGTACTTCCAGAATCGCTCCCCGGTTTCCGGATGTAACCATAGCTGCATATCTTGCAAGGTATCCGGTTGTAACCTTCGGCTCTCTTGGCTGCCATTTTTCTTTTCTCTTAGCCAGTTCTTCATCAGATACATCTAACTCAAGCTTCATGTTCGGGATATCGATCTTGATGATGTCTCCTTCTTCTACAAGTGCGATTGGTCCGCCAACTGCAGCCTCTGGTGAAACATGCCCAATAGATGCTCCTCTGGAAGCTCCACTGAAACGTCCGTCTGTGATCAGAGCAACGCTGGAACCAAGTCCCATTCCTGCGATTGCAGAAGTCGGGTTCAACATCTCTCTCATACCAGGACCACCCTTTGGTCCTTCATAACGGATAACAACAACATCACCGTGGTTGATCTTGCTGCCTTTGATTGCTGTGATTGCATCTTCCTCACATTCGAAGACTCTTGCCGGTCCTTCATGTACAAGCATTTCATCTACTACTGCAGAACGCTTTACAACACTTCCGTCCGGTGCAAGATTTCCTTTTAATACTGCAAGTCCGCCTGTCTGGCTGTATGGATTGTCGATTGGACGGATAACCTCTGGATCTTTGTTCTGCACTCCTTCAATGTTCTCGCCTACTGTCTTGCCTGTAACTGTCATGCAGTCTGTATGAAGCAATCCTTTTTTGTTCAGTTCAGCCATAACCGCATAGACACCACCCGCCTCATTGAGATCCTCCATATAAGTCGGACCTGCCGGCGCAAGGTGGCAAAGGTTTGGAGTCTTTTCACTGATTCCATTTGCGAAATCAATCTCAAAATCCATACCAATCTCATGTGCGATTGCCGGAAGGTGAAGCATACTGTTTGTAGAACATCCAAGTGCCATATCAACCGTCAATGCATTCAGGATTGCATCCTCTGTCATAATATCTCTTGGACGGATATTTTTCTCCAATAATTCCATAACCTTCATACCTGCATGTTTTGCAAGACGGATTCTCTCAGAATATACAGCCGGGATTGTTCCGTTTCCACGAAGTCCCATTCCAAGCACTTCAGTCAGACAGTTCATACTGTTGGCTGTATACATACCAGAACAAGATCCGCATGTTGGACATACTTTGTTCTCAAATTCGCACAGATCTTCATCAGAAAGCGTTCCTGCTGCATTCGCTCCAACAGCCTCGAACATGCTGGAAAGACTTCTCTTCTGGCCTTTTACATGCCCTGCGAGCATCGGTCCTCCACTGACAAAGATTGTCGGAATATTAATTCTGGCTGCTGCCATCAGAAGTCCCGGTACGTTCTTATCGCAGTTCGGAACCATAACAAGTGCATCGAACTGATGCGCCATTGCCATAGCCTCTGTAGAGTCTGCGATCAGATCTCTTGTTACAAGAGAATACTTCATTCCAATATGTCCCATCGCAATTCCATCACAGACTGCGATTGCCGGAAATACAACTGGTGTTCCGCCAGCCATTGCAACACCCTGTTTTACTGCATTTACGATCTTATCCAAATTCATATGTCCTGGAACGATTTCATTATAAGAACTTACGATACCAACTAATGGTCTGTCCATCTCTTCCTGTGTCATTCCCAGTGCATGAAAAAGGGAACGATGTGGTGCCTGCTGTTTTCCTTTTGTTACTGTATCACTTCTCATGTTTTTGTTCTCCTTTTTGTATTATTCTTTCATACCACACGGATTGTTCCGCATTTCACGCTCTTACAATCCCACGCAATATTCGAATATCGTGTAGTATACACCACACTGGTATTCTATATATTTGCTGCGATTTCATCACCCATCCGGGCTGTTCCGATCTGAGTCTTTCCTTCAGACATGATATCAATGGTACGATATCCGTCTTTTAATACTTTTGCCACAGATGCCTCAATTGCGTCTGCTTCTTTGTCAAGGTCAAAACTAAATCTTAACATCATTGCTGCAGAAAGAATTGTTGCAATTGGGTTTGCGATTCCCTGTCCTGCAATATCCGGTGCAGATCCGCCGCTTGGCTCATAAAGGCCAAATTTTGTCTCGTTCAGGCTTGCGCTTGCAAGCATTCCGATGGATCCTGTGATCATACTTGCCTCGTCAGAAAGAATATCTCCGAACATGTTCTCTGTCAGGATTACATCGAACTGTTTCGGGTCTTTTACCAACTGCATTGCACTGTTATCTACAAGCATGTGCTCCAAAGTTACTTCCGGGTAATCCTTTGCAACTTCTTCCACTACTTTTCTCCAGAGTCTGGAAGAATCCAGAACATTTGCTTTATCTACACTTGTAACTTTCTTTCTGCGCTTCATTGCAATGTCAAATGCTCTCTTTGCAATTCTGCGGATTTCATTCTCGTTATATGTAAGACTGTCAAATGCAGTCATCACTCCGTCGACTTCTTCTGTCTTTCTCTCTCCAAAGTAAAGTCCACCGGTAAGCTCTCTCATGATCATCAGATCAAATCCGCCTTCTGTGATCTCTTCTTTTAACGGACATGCTCCTTTCAATTCATCGTAAAGAATTGCCGGTCTTAAGTTTGCAAAAAGATTCAACTCTTTACGGATACGGAGAAGTCCTGCCTCCGGTCTTTTAGATGGCTCTAATTTGTACCATGGTGATGTACTTGTGTTTCCACCGATAGATCCCATCAGAACTGCATCGCAGGATTTTGCCTCTACTACTGTCTCATCGGTAAGAGGAACACCATGCACATCGATGGAAGCTCCACCCATCAGTAACTGTCTGTACTCTATATTATGACTGTAACGCTTGGCTGCTTTATCTAATACTTTCATCGCCTCTGTTACGATTTCCGGGCCAATTCCGTCCCCTTTGATCACGCCAATTTTTAAATTCATATGTATCTTCCTTCCTAAACTAGTGCTGCAAAAAAATCTATGTTTTTTATATTAGCCTATTTTTTAACAGATTTCAATACTTTAATACGCTAAACCTATCAAAAAAACTGCTCCGGCACCTAGAAAATAAGCAAATACTCCATCAAAATCACATATCTAATGCAATTTGTATCATATTATCAAATCCCAGTTGTCGCTCCCTGGCAGATAATTTTTCATCTTTGTATAAATGATCGGAAATTGTAAGCATGCAGAGTGCCTTTTTTCCTGCTCTTGCTGCATTCATATAAAGTGCTGCTGCTTCCATTTCCACTGCAAGTACTCCCATCTTGCGCCAACGGTCATTGACTGTCGGATCATCATTATAAAATACATCGGAAGTAAGTACATTTCCGGCACGGACTGTCAGACCTTTCTCTCTTACCGTGTTTACGGCACTTTCCAGTAATTCATAATCCGCAATCGGTGCAAATGTTCCCGGAAGATTATACTGTGCGGCATAATTCGAATCTGTACAGGCACCTACAGCAATGACCACATCCCGAAGATCCACATCATCCTGAAGGGCTCCTGCCGAGCCGATGCGGATAATTTCTTCCACTTCATATTCATGGTACAGTTCATAAGTATAGATTCCGACCGATGGGACTCCCATACCGCCTCCCATAACAGAAATCTTCTCTCCTTTATAAGTTCCCGTGTATCCGAGCATATTTCTCACAGTATTAAAACATACTGCATCTTTCAAAAAATGTTCCGCAATATATTTTGCACGAAGCGGATCTCCCGGCATCAGAACTCGTTTTGCAATCTCTCCTTTTTCTGCTTCATTGTGTGGTGTTCCCATAGCATTATCTCCTCTCTTTTCTGATCCGTATACGAAGTGCTTCTACTGCTGTACGAATCGGTGCCTCTGTATCATGCACGACTGGATTATCCAGTCCTTTCTTTGCCCGCTCCTGGTTCGCCATTGTAAGAAGAACCGTTCCAATCCGTACTTTCCTGTAACTTGCCACAACGAATAGTGCTGCTGATTCCATCTCTGAGGCCAGGCAGCCACACTGAACCCATGCATTCCATTTATTTAACAGTTCATATCCAACAGGCTTCGTCTGTGGTGCATGCTGCCCATAAAAAGAATCTTTACATTCCACCACACCCACATGATAAGGAATTTTCAGATTTTCTGCTGCCTCTACAAGCGCATTCGTGATATGAAAATCCGATACTGCCGGAAACTCAACTGGCGCATATTCTTTGCTTGTTCCTTCCATGCGGACTGCTCCTGTAGCAATGACAAGATCACCACTTTTTACCTCTAACTGCATACCTCCACTTGTTCCCACCCGGATAAATGTATCGGCTCCTACATTTGCCAGTTCTTCCAGTGCGATTGCCGCAGACGGTCCTCCAATCCCGGTCGACGTTACACTGACCTTCTCCCCTTCCAGATAGCCGGTATAAGTTGTAAATTCACGACTGTCTGCTACAGGCAGAGCATCTTCAAAATGTTCTGCAATCTTCTGACAGCGCTTTGGATCTCCGGTCAGGATCACATATCTCCCAACATCCCCTTCTTCCAGTTGTACGTGATACTGTCTGTCTTTGTCTTCTGAATAATTAATCATATGACATACCTCCTTCGCATCATTACACATGAAACTTTTTGATACATTTCTTCTTTAAATTCTTTTTTTCCTAAATAGAAGTAGTCTTATAAAGAATAAAATGCTTAAGCCCACACAGATAACTGCAAATGCACGGTACAAGATCACACCTGTCGCCATCAGAATCAGAGGCAGTACCATGCTGTAGACCGATGCCATTACATAATAAATCATATATTCTTTTGGCGGATGTGACTGGATCCTTGCAATCAACTCCATCAATATCTCCACGATCAGGCAGACTAGCGGCAATACCAGATCTACCGACCACCTGTGCCACCCTGTGCAAAATATCCCACAAAATACTTCCTATGCTCACAATAAGCAGCTGCCACATCGCATTCTTAAGTAAATTATAACGCTTCAAGGTATCCGGTTGCAAATGCAAGCCACATACTAAATCCTACCTGCTACCGCAAATATCCACCAGTGTAAATCTGGTGTCAGGATCAGATTTAACATGATACACAGAACAACTGCTGCAATACAGCAGAAATTAAAAATCTGAAATACTTTCTTTCCTTCATAATTGGGTTTAACCTCTTTCGGGTAATCTGCTTCCACTTTTTTTACGAAGATTCCCTGTTCCTTCAATATGCGATAAAAATTACGCTGAATATTCGTGCTGTCATATCTGGAAGTAAACGCAAATGACAATGTATCTCCAAAAGAGCATACACAAAGCTCTGTACGCATGGTGCTTGTGTAAACTCCGAAACGTTCAATATATTTTGCATATTCCGGCGGCATCTTCACCACACTCATATTGGACAATACTGCTGTCACTTCCCGCTCTGCAAGCTTCGCTCCCATCTTGATACAACGGTTCTTCAGTTCCAGTGGCGCCCATTTTAAAATTTTATGTTTCTCATAGGCAATCAGATTGTTCATACGTTCCGCAATTTTTTCTTTTGACAGATTTTCTTCAAAATACTGCTTTGTTGCTTCCAGCACATCATCAAAAGAATCTTTGCCTTCCCCGAAACGATATCCCGGTTCAATATAACTAAAAAAATTCAGCATAGAATCAGATGGAAAAAATTTTTCTCAAATTCACTGGAACCATTAAAATTACAGGCTTCTTTTCCTGAATCTTACTTTGTTCTTCATGAATCGCACAGATCATCGCTGCCGTCAAAAATACAGACATGGATACGCCATGTTTTCTTGATACTTCCAGAAGTTCTTTTACTGAGGCAGTCGTCTCGCCAATCTGAAGTTCTTCATATTCCTTACTCTCCCGGCGAATCTGATAAGCATGATTCTTTTTCTTTCTCGTGCCACGCTCATCTGGATTGTAGTAACGGCCAAAACCATCCTCCTCCTGATCTTTTACTGTCAGATCTTGCTCCGTAAGGATCACATTTTCCAGACCATCCTTTTCATGCATCCGATAAAGATAGTTCTTCACAAGCTCACGCAAAAATTCAGTTGCTCCCGTCCCATCTGTCAGTGCATGAAACACTTCAAAATTAATCCGGTTCTTATAATAGGTGACTTCAAATAATAATTCTTTTTTATCTCTTATATAAAGATGGCTGCACGGTTCCTTGTACTCTTCCTTTACGACCGGCCATAGATCACTTTTCTCAAGATAATGCCAGAAAAGTCCTTTTCGCATGACTGACAGAAAGACCGGATACTTCTGGATTGTCTGATCCAATGCCATCTTAAGAACACTTCCATCAATCTTTTCTTTTAATACGCAGTAAAAGCGAAATACCCTTGTATCCTTCGGGCTGCTGGCAGCGGAAAACATTTTTGCCGCATTGTCCAGATTCCGCCAATACGCTCTTCTTTGCTGGAACACTTTTATTCCCTCCTACTTAAGAACTGATTGATCAGTTCAAAACTTTCCTGCACATGGAAATACCGGATCCCAAGCGCAAAATATCCGTGAAGCGCATCTTTGATTCGATGAACCTCCACGTAATTACCGGCTTCCTTTAGCCGTTTTCCATATTCTTCCCCTTCATCTCGAAGTGGATCGAACTCTGCTGTCAGAATTAATGTATCCGGTTGATTTCTGTAATCCGTCTCCATCAGTGGTGCAAAATATTTATTCTTCTTATCCTCTTCTCTGGCCGCATAAAAATCAATATAATCACGCATCTTTCCCGCTGTCAGAAGATAATCACTTCCACAGTCTTTTACTGACTGGAACCTGGATGTTTCACTGTAGTCATGATTCACTGCCGGATAGATCAAAATCTGTCTTTGAGGCTTAAAAATCCCATCATCTCTTGCTTTCAGTGAAACTGCTGCCGCAAGATTTCCGCCGGCACTGTCACCAATCAATGTAATGCGTTGAGGATTCACATTTAAAATAAACCGATTTGTATAAATGGCTTTTGCCACTGCATAACAGTCCATAAAACCTGTTGGAAATGGGTGTTCCGGCGCCAGTCTGTATTCTACCGACACCACAATATGTTCTGTCGCGGATGCCAGTCTTGCACAGATTCTTTCATAATTATCAATACAATCCGTTACCCAGCCGCCACCGTGGAAGAACAAAAAGACCGGAAGATCTTCCGTCACCTTTTCTCTCGGCAGATAAATACGCACCGGCACTTCATAATCTCCGTTATATATCTTGTAATCGATTGTTTTGTGAAAGATTTTCATTGGGTCTATCGCTTTGAGGCTGGCAAGATGTCTGGCTGCCTCCACCTCAATCCCGTCAAACGACAGTGCCTTTAAAATCTTCTTCATAGAATGATTGATCGCCATATAGAAAAAGAAGAACCCCGCTGCCGGATTCCGTTCTTCATCTCCTCCATCTTCCTATTCAGCAGATGCTTTCTCAACCTGTGCGATTGCTGCTTTCTGCATCGGGATTCTACAGTTCTTATTATTACCAAACTCTACGATAAGATCATCATCTGTAATGTCGATGATTACTCCGTAGAAACCGCTTGTTGTAAGTACGGTATCACCGACTTCCATCTCTGCGATCATCTCCTGGACTCTCTTCTGCTCTTTTTTCTGTGGGCGCATGAATAACATATAAAATCCACCGAATATTACTACATATACCAAAATCAGTACTACCCAGTTTGTTCCTGCACTCTGTGCTGCCAATGCGTACATAATATTTCCTCCTAAATTTCATTAAACACTGTTTCTACTATACAGGAATTTGACATTTTCATCAAGATATTTTCATCATTTCTACGTGATTTTATAAATATTTTCTCTTTTCATGATCATCACCTGAAAATCCTGCCCGTTCCTGCACCAAATATCAGCTGCGATTTTTCTGATCTGTCTGCAATCTACTTGCCCTCTGCCATTCTGCGAAGCTTCTCTTCTTTATATTCTTTGTATCTTCCTGCCTCAATTGCCTCACGGATCTCTTCCATCATCTTATTATAGAAATATAGATTATGAAGTACACAAAATCTCATGCCGAGCATCTCCTTTGCTTTCAGAAGGTGTCTCACATAAGCTCTGGAATACGTTCTGCATACCGGGCAGTTACAACCTTCCTCAATTGGTCTTGTATCTAACTCATACTTGGCATTGAACAGATTCATCTTTCCATGATTCGTATACACATGCCCATGGCGTCCGTTTCTGCTTGGATATACACAGTCAAAGAAGTCAACACCACGTTCTACAGCTTCCAGAATATTCGCCGGTGTTCCGACTCCCATCAGATATGTCGGTTTATTTTGTGGCAGATGCGGCACAACTGCATCCAGAATCCGGTACATCTCCTCATGACTCTCTCCAACTGCAAGTCCGCCAACTGCATAGCCATCCAGATCCAGTTCTGAAATCTCCTGTGCATGGCGCACACGGATATCCTCATACACGCCGCCCTGATTGATGCCGAATAACATCTGATGCTTGTTAATTGTATCCGGCAGACTGTTCAGTCTGTCCAACTCTGCTTTACATCTCTTAAGCCATCTGGTCGTACGGTTCACAGAATTTTCCATATAATCCAGGTCTGCAACGCTGGACGGACACTCGTCAAATGCCATCGCAATGGTGGAGGCCAGATTGGACTGGATCTGCATGCTCTGCTCCGGTCCCATAAAAATCTTTCTTCCATCGATATGAGAGTTAAAGTATACTCCCTCTTCTTTTATTCTTCTGAGCCCTGCCAGCGAAAACACCTGAAATCCACCGGAATCAGTAAGAATCGGCTTGTCCCACACCATAAACTTATGAAGACCGCCAAGTTTCTTTACGACTTCATCTCCCGGTCTTACATGAAGATGATATGTGTTGGATAATTCAACCTGTGTCCCAATCTCCTGCAGATCTGTTGTTGACACCGCGCCCTTGATTGCCGCAATAGTTCCTACATTCATAAATACAGGGGTCTCAATGACCCCATGTACTGTATGTAATCTTCCTCTTTTGGCAAGACCATCCGTCTTTAATAATTCATACACGATCTTTCCCTCTCTTTAATAATGACATACTACCGGGCATCCATCCGGAATCAGGTCATAAAGTGCCGCCGCTTTATCTTTCGGCATATTAATACAGCCATGTGAACCATGACTTAAATATCTGTTGCCTCCAAATGAAGACTGCCATGTTGCATCGTGGAATCCGATACCTCCATTAAATGGCATCCAGTAAGCAACCGGTGTCTCGTACTCGTAAGTTCCATCTGGTTTCTTTGTTCCGCGAAGTGTCTTATTTCTTGACTTGTATGTCAAAGAATAGGTTCCCTGCGGTGTCGCATTTCCCTTGTTCGGATTACCTGTTACAATATCTGTCTCCAGCGCAATCTGTCCGTCTTTAATAAACCACATATGCTGCGTGGTAAGATCGACTTCTGCATATGTATTTCCCATATCCATTGCAGTATGGTTGACTGCACGACTGGAATACTCCGGCTCTCTTGTTACAGTCTCAGCATTCTGGATATTGGCGATCAATGCATCATACTCTGCATCCTGATCGATTTTCCAGCCATAACCGCCACCTTCAACCGTGACAGTATTGCCTGTTGCAGTTGTAAACTGACGCGGTTTTCCTTTCGTATTATATTTTGTTGCAAGAGCAGCAATATACTCTTTTACTGCTTCCTGATTAAATGTAACGTTCATATCTGCATCCACAATCACCCACTGTGAAATGACAGATGCATCTACCACTTCTGTATTCGGATTAAAGTCATATGTAATATTCGCTCCAAGATAGCTGTTCATGGTATCCTTTGCTGCCACTACTTCCTGGGAATCTGATAAAAATCTCGGTTTGATATAGCAGTTCGTATCTGTCAGATTCAAAGTATCCTGGAATCCTTCTATCGACTCTCTGATATCTTTATTAAATGTCTCTGTATCAATCTGCGTACCAATGACCTCTGGCACGATCACAAACTCTGTATTCTGGAATTCTGGATGCGCATCTACAGAAGCCACCTGATTCTCTTCTTTCAGGCAATTCAAACTCTCAATACGCCTTGCAAGTGCATTCTCATCATACTTCACTCCAATCTTTGCCTCAATCACCGGCTTCTCCCACAGAGATGTAATCCAAAGAAACTTGTTCTGCTTCTTTGCCAGCTCTTTAACTTCATCTCCCGGCACATATTCCAAAGAAATCTCGCTTCCTGTAATCTGTTCACTGTCGCCGTCAGATTCCTGAAGTGTCAAAGTATAATCCGCAACCTGTTGTTCCATATATTTTTCCACCTGTGCAACACTCTTCAATGCAAAATTATTACCATTGATCGTTGTGTTGAACATAAAATGACTGTCAAAGTAAACCGCCATGCCAATATAAGCAACTACCAGAACTGCTAAGATCACACCAAACGTGATACCTACCTTCTTGCCAATGCCGCCTCTCTTTGGTTTCTCATCTTCATCTTCGTCCAGAGATACAAAGTCTGTCTCGAAATCTTCATCGTCATTATAATCTACGTCAAACTCGTCTCTGCCTTCTTCTACTACTTCTTCTTCGTACTCGTTTTTCTTCTTTTTTCCAAACATGTTCGTCAAACTCCCCTTTTCTAGTTCACACGCTATCATTATAATATGCACTCTTCTAAAAGTACAGAGCTAATTCACGAAAAATTCTTGAAGAATTTATTAAGATTGTTTTATAATAAAAAGGAATCTATAACAAAACCTATGACATCAAAGGAGAAATTGACATTATGGCTGGATCAACTTATGGAACATTGTTCCGTATCACCACATGGGGAGAATCTCACGGACCTGCAATCGGTGTTGTGATCGACGGGTGTCCTTCAGGACTTTCCTTAAGTGAAGAAGATATACAAAAACAGCTCGACCGAAGAAAACCTGGCCAGAGTAAATTTACAACGAAGAGAAATGAAAGCGACACTGCCCAGATTCTCTCCGGTGTTTTCGAGGGTAAGACAACCGGCACACCAATCTCTGTCATTGTCTACAATCAGGACCAGCGTTCCAGAGATTACGGTAAAATTAAAGACTGTTACCGTCCCGGACATGCTGATTATACATTTGATGCAAAATATGGCATCCGCGATTACCGCGGCGGCGGACGTTCTTCTGCCCGTGAAACAATTGGCCGGGTCGCAGCCGGTGCAATTGCAAAAAAAATCTTGGAACAATTAGGAATCGACCTGATTGCCTTTACCCGTTCTATTGGAGATATCTGTATTCCTGAAACGGAATATCGTTATGAAGATATTGCCGAAAATATGTTATATATGCCAAATAATGCTTATGCAAAAAAAGCTTCCGATTATCTGGAATCCTGCATGAAAAATCAGGATTCTTCCGGTGGAATTGTTGAATGCCGCGTAAAAGGCATGCCGGCCGGAATCGGTGAGACAGTCTTTGATAAACTTGACGCTTCTCTCGCAAAAGCTGTCGTTTCCATTGGCGCTGTCAAAGGTGTGGAAATCGGTGACGGATTTGAAGCTTCAAAAAGCCACGGCAGCAGCAACAATGATGCATTTACATGTCAGAATGGTGCCGTTATAAAAAAGACGAACCACGCCGGCGGAATCCTCGGAGGTATGAGTGATGGTTCTGAGCTGATTTTGCGGGCTGCATTTAAACCGACTCCTTCCATCAGTAAGGAACAGCAGACCATCAATACGGCTTTCGAAGATACGACGATTGCCATTACCGGACGTCACGATCCGGTTGTTGTACCAAGGGCTGTTGTTGTTGTAGAATCTATGGCCGCAATCACAATTTTAGACCAGATGATGATAAATATGTCCGCAAAGATGGATGCCTTAGAAGCATTTTACTGTAAAGAATAATAACGTCAAAAAAAGAGAAGTCCTAAGCTTTTACCCTTACGACTTCTCTTTTCAACTCATTTATCTGTACTATAACCCTACTTTTCCCACATCGGATTTTCTTCACACATAGCAATTTGTTCCGGCATGATTGGGAGTTCCCTGAATCGGTGTCCGGTTGCATTATAAATTGCATGAGCAATTGCCGAAAGTGGTGTATTGATCACGACCTCACCGATAGATTTTGCGCCAAATGGACCAGACTTTTCATAGCTGCTCTCAAACTCTACATGAATATGACCGATATCTTCTCTTGTCGGAATCTTATATTGCATGAGAGAATTTTCATAAAGTCTTCCCTTTGCATCATAAGTGATATTCTCCGTCAGTGCCATTCCGATTCCCTGAAGGATTCCGCCCTCAGCCTGAACTCTTGCCAGGTTTGGGTTCACCGGAGTCCCACAGTCAACAGCAGTATAATAATCTATCACTTTTGCCTGTCCGGTCAGAAGATCCACTTCCACATCTGCCACGCCTGCCATAAATGGCGGTGGTGAAGTTGGCTGGCTCATGGTCACAGTCTCTTCCAGAGCAATACTGTTGCCCGCCATAGACGCTGTTGCAATATCAAACAGGGAAACTTCTGTTTTTTCCAGAGTCTTTTCGCCTCTATAGATGACTTTATCACCGTCAAATTCTACTTCTTTCTCGTCACATCCAAGCATCTTAGCTCCGACAAGACGAATCTTATCTCTAAGCTTTCTCGCACACAGCTCAGTTGCCTTTCCGGTTACATAAGTCGTACTGGATGCATAAGATCCTGAATCATATGGTGATGCATCCGTATCTGCTCCAAATACAATTACTTTATCAAGCGGACACTCCAATACTTCTGCTGCAATCTGTGCAAGAATCGTATCACAACCTGTTCCCATGTCTGCTGCTGCAATTCGCATAATGTAGAAACCTTCATCATTCAGTTTTAGCGCTGCACTGCCTACATCTAATCCACTGATACAAGATCCCTGCATGGCAAGTCCCATACCAAGAGCACGGACTTTTCCATGTCCTAGTTCGCGGACCGGATAATTCTCATCCCAGTGACTCATCTCTTTCACCTTTGCAATACAACGGTCCAAGGCACAGCTTGTATTTGTCTCACCGTAAAATGCAGGCATGACCTGTCCTTCTTTTACTATGTTCATCTCACGAAGTTTCATCGGATCCATATGGAGTTTTTCTGCCAGTTCATTAACTGCCGTCTCAATGGCAAAAAGTCCCTGTGTTGCACCATATCCACGATAAGCTCCAGAAGACATAACATTCGTATAAACCACGTCGTAAACAAAGCGGAATGCCTCTGCTTTTCCGTAAAGCGGAATCGATTTATGCCCGGACAGTCCGACTGTTGTCGGCCCATGTTCCCCATAGGCACCTGTGTTAGAAATGGTGTACAGATCAATTCCACGGATAGTTCCATCTTTCATAGCTCCAAGTTTCACATGCATTTCCATCTCATGTCGCGGAGAAGAAGCTGTCATACATTCCTCACGGGTGAAAATAATCTTGCTCGGCTTCTTTGTCATCCAGGTCACATATGCCGGATAGACCTCACAGACCGCTGTCTGTTTTGTTCCAAAACCGCCTCCGATACGCGGCTTGCTGACACGTACCTGTGATTTTGGAATATGAAGTGCATTTGCAATGATCCTTCTGCAATGAAACACAATCTGGGTAGAGCTAAATACATTCAGACGTCCATATGTATCAATGGAACAATATGTACGCATTGTTTCCATCATCGTCTGCTGGCACGCTTTTGTATGATATACCTGGTCGATGATAATGTCACAGTCTGACAGTACTTGATCAATATCTCCATGTTCACTCGCCTCATGTGCGCACAGATTTCTTTTATTATCTGCTCCTACCGGACAAAGTGCCTCCCAGTTATCTTCCGGGTGCACCAGAATTGGATTATCCAAAGCTTTATGATAATCAAGGATCGGTTCCAACACTTCGTACTGTACCTTGATCATGGAAATGGCTCTGTCCACCGCTTTTTCTGTCTCTCCTGCCACAATCGCAACCGGATCTCCTACAAATCTGACATGACGATCCAGAATCAGACGGTCATATGGACTGGGTTCTGGATAAGTCTGTCCTGCACATGTAAATCTTCGTCCGTTCTGGTCGATATCCTTCCATGTATAGATGGCCTCAATTCCAGGAACTTTCATTGCCTTATCTGTCTGAATCTCCTGCACCACCGCATTTGCATGAGGGGATCTGAGCAGTTTCACGATCAGACAATCTTCCGGGATCATATCATCCATATATACTGGCTGACCGGTCACAAGCTGCATGGCATCTTTTTTTCTGACTGGCTGATTTACAATTTGCATGATACTTTCTCCCCTCTTTTTTCTTTCTTCCAGACAAGGAAATTCTGGATTCCACGAAGCTGTCCCTCATACCCGGAACAGCGGCACAGATTCCCTGCCAGATACTCTTTTATCTCTTCCTCATTCGGAAATTCATTTTCACGGAATAATGCCAGTGCATTCATAATCATGCCCGGATTACAGAAACCACACTGCTCTGCTCCCTGGTCTGCAATGAATGCGCCAAACTCTTCCGCTTCTTCCTTAAGCCCTTCAAGCGTTGTGACTTTATGTCCATCTACTCTGGCTGCCAGAATAGAACAGGATAGTACCGGCTTGTCATCTAAAAATACTGTGCAAAGTCCACAACCTGAAGTCTCACATCCACGTTTTACACTTTTACATCCATGCTTTCTTACAAAATCTATAAGAAGCAGGTCCGGTTCGATCTCTTCCTGAATTTTCTTTCCATTAAGTACGATACTAATCTGCATGTCTGTCACCTCCCAGTATACGAAGTGCGCGAACGGTCATAACCTCTGCCAGATGGCTTCGATACTCAGCAGTTCCTCGCATATTACTTCCAGTCGGAAGCTTTTCTTTTATCTCTTTGGCAAATGTGTGCATCACTTCTTCTGTAACACTTCCATCTGTCAGCCCCTTCAACAATCCAGCCGTGTCTTCGAACAACATAGCTTTTCCCGGTCTGGCACCGATACTAATACGCATCTTATCAGCAAAGATTGCTGCTGTCAGGTTAAGTGTCGGGAAATCTGTCACTGTATTTCTCACAGACTGATAACAAATATGAACTGGCGTCTTCTTTATTATAATGTGAACCAGAATGTCATTGTCTCTTTTAAGTTTCGCAAATTCCTGAATGGACATGATTCCTCCTTTGTAAAGCTCCACATCACAATCTAATGCAAGCAGAAGTGTCAACACATCTGAGAATCCAAATCTGCCGAACAGACTTCCTCCGACTGTTGCAAGATTACGGAACTGTACTCCTACAATATGTCGAAATGCGTCTTTCACTGCGCCTTCTGTATAATGAGACAATCCTTCATGCAATTCCATCTGACGAAGCGTGACCATGCAGCCGATCCTGAACTCCTCTTCTGTCTCTTCGATCTGATTCAGCCCAAGTCCGGACAGGTCGATTGCAGTCTGCACATTAGCATCACTCATCTTTACCCAGAGCATACCTCCAATAATCCGGTTCGTGCGCTTCTGGTTCAGCTCCCAGGCTTCTTCCAGGTTTTCTACCTTTTTATAATTCTTGATCTTAATCATAATCTCTCTTCATTCTCCCTGATTTTTCAGAAATTTTACAATCCATTTTGCATAAATAACCAATTATATTTTACGGAAATATAGGTGATTTGTCAAAACCTGTTTTTGTTCTTCTTTATCCTTCAAAAATCTGATCCAGATTTTCCAGAATTACATCTGCACTGATTGGTTTGGCAATGTGACCATTCATACCAGCCTTGACCGCCTTTTTACGGTCTTCCTCAAAAGCATTTGCAGTCATCGCAATGATTGGGATATTCGCACATTTGTGATTGTTCAGCGTACGTATCTCCCGGGTTGCAGTATAGCCATCCATCTTCGGCATCTGAATATCCATAAAAATCAGATCATATTTCCTGCCTTCTGCTGATGACATGATATTCACAGCATCTGTGCCATCCTCTGCTGTATCCACTTCCAGACCCATTTCTTTCATGATTGCTGTTGCAATCTCGCGATTCAACTCATTATCCTCTACAAGAAGGACTTTTTTACCTGCATAACTCTTTCGGTTTTTCGCCTGATCCTTCTGTTTTTCATTCTTAAGGAGTTCTCTTTGCGCCTGACTCATCAGAACTTCCCGCAGCTCTGAAAGAAACAACGGTTTCGACACAAATGCAGTTACTCCCGCCTCTCTTGCCTCCTGTTCAACATCTGACCAGTCATAGGCAGTCAGGATAATAATCGGATACTCCTTTCCAACCACCATACGAATCCTGCGTACTGTCTCGATTCCGTTCATATCCGGCATCAGCCAGTCAATGATATACACTTTAAATTCCTGATTCTGTTCATACGCTTCTTTTGCCCGAAGTACCGCTTCTTTTCCAGAAGTTGTCCAGTCTGCCGTCATTTCAATCTCACGCAGCATTCTGCTCACACTCATACAAGTTTGTGCATCATCATCCACCACAAGCGCTCTGGCACCTTTTAGCTCTGGAACAGGTTCCCGTTTCACTGTCTCTCCTGATGTTCGCATTCAAGCATAATTGTAATTCTGTTCCTTTCCGGTTTCACTTTCAACCTGAATTGTACCGTCCATCATGTCCACAATGCTTTTTGGTGATTGCCATTCCAAGACCGGTTCCTCCAATCCCATTCTCCGTAACAGTATGCTCTCTTGAAAAAGAATCAAACACATGCTTTCTAAACTCCCTAGACATTCCGATTCCATTATCCTTCACACTGAAAACGACCGTTATGTATCCATCTCTTCTACATGGCTTCTCCGAAACACGAATGTTAATCATACCGCCGACCGGTGTGAATTTTACAGCATTACTGCAAATATTGAGAAGGACCTGTGTCAGACGCAGCTTGTCGGTAATGATATCTTCATGAATTACATCCTGTGTATCAATATAAAGATCCTGCTGTTTGGAATGTACAGATCCCTGAATGATCGTTCTTAAATCATGCAAAATATCCGGCAGGTGTACCGTTGTATATTCAATTCGAACAGAACCGCTCTCGATTCTGCTCATATCCAACACATCATTGATCAGGCTAAGCAAATGCTGACTGGATGTATGGATTTTATTCAGATAATCCAGAACAAGTTCCGTGTTGCCAATATGCGTTGTCGCAAGTGCTGTAAATCCGACAATCGCATTCATCGGTGTACGGATATCATGGGACATATTATTCAGGAACGCTGTTTTCGCCCTGTTTGCATGTTCCGCAGCTGCGAGTGCATTTCTCAGATTCTTATCCCGCTCTATCTCTCGTTCTTTTTCCTCTGTTACATCACGGTTCGCAACCAGAACTGTACTTAGTTCCCCAGTCTTATCATATCCCTGCGGCACAATGATGATTGTCAGCCACCTTCCTTCTACTGTCTGAGCTGTAAAGCTCAACGTCTCACGTTCTTCCAGGCGCTGTGTCACCGTACTCATATTGATAAATTCACGATATTTCTCCTGAAATGGATCTGTAATAACCTGCTGTATCAGTTCTTCCAGGTGCGCTTTGGAAAGAATATCCCCTTTTTGATCCGGCTTCATATTCCTTGAAGATTTTACAATTTCGATTTTCTCTGTTTTTATATTCACAAGAGAAATAGAAGAATATGCATGGCCAAGTGCATTGATCACACGAAGTCTCTTCTGATCTTGAAGGATACTTCTCTTTTCTGTTCTGTTCCTGCTCACCCAATAAAGAGAGAAAAGAAGTAAGGCAAGTAACACATAAATCACACATACAATATTTCGTGTGATGTAAACCTGGCTTTCCGGGAAAAAGATATATGCATCATAGTCTTTAATCTTCTCCTTGCGTCCATACCAGTTTCCGGCCTTTGAATGAAGGCAGACAATTTCATTCCCCCTGCCTTAACTTATCATTTTTATACAATGACTTTGATTCTTCTACAGAACTCGAAAGAAGCTCCTGTTTATTGGTACTGACAACCTTGTCATCATCACAGATCACTATGCTTCCATTCATTTCAAAAGGAAAATCCGCAAATAACGATTTCATCGTCAGGTCTCCGTTTAACTCACTTACTTCCTCTTTCTGCATATATGTGATCACTATCCCTGCTGCATCCTGTCTTGCCACTGCCGCAAAATCATAGAGCTTTCCTTCATTTCTCAGACGGGTCGTATAAGTCTTTTGGGGGTACTTGGCAATATCACACACATAATCACTTTCAATCAGCTTTTGCCACAATAGCATAGCATCTCCATCTTTTGCAGCCTGTTCTGTCACTTTCTGGTTCTGATCCAACACAAGGATTCCTGTCAGACGCTGTTCGTTTGCATATTCATCCAGCATCTCCTCACTGAGATTATCTTCCTGTGCTATGACCCGGCTTAATTCTGTTGTTTTGTCCATCAGGCGTACCAGACTTTTCACCTGGTCATTCGTATTATAGATCTCATACCTTTCAATCCTGGTTTTTGCAAAGTCAAATGTCTCATTCAACGTACTATTCAGTTTTTTATTATCACTCGCTGTCAACAGAAGAAAAATCAGGATTCCGGAAAAAATCAGAACAAACACCAATAAGCATGCATTTTTGTCAAATTTCTTTCCTTTGCTTTTACTCCTCTTATCTTTTTTCTGCGTCTGCGGCATCTGCGTTCTTACCTGTCTGCTCATTTGCCTTTTTCCTCCCGGCAGGATTTCATCCGCATCCAATCCGTACTTTTTGACTATTTCTTCTGTAATGCCCTCATTTCGCATCTCTTCGAGAGTTTCTGTAAGCTCTTGTGCTACTTCTTTGTGGGTTCCTTTTTTTAAAAGCAATTCCAAGTTCCGAAGTATAGATACTCTCGTCCAGCATACGGTATGCATCCTCTCCATCTCTCACCAGGCTGCCCAGCATTGCCTCATGACCTGCAATCGCATCTACATAATTTTTTCTAAGTGCAGCATAAAGTTCATTCGTCGTAGAAAAGCAGTTTACCTGCTCCATTTGTGGAAGATCTGACGCAATCTTATGAAGGAAAAGCTCCTCTGCCTTTGTGGTCGCCTGAACCGCAATCTTCTTTCCTTCCAGATCCTGAATCGTATTGATTTCACTCTCTTTTCTTACAGCCACCATCTGACGACTGTACAGATACGGACCTGCCCACTGATATTTATCTTCTCTTTCATTCATGGAATAGCAGCTCCACAGACAGTCGATTGTTCCTTCTGCCAGAAGTTCGTCTTTATCTTCCCAGACTATATTCTCAAACTTAGGCTGGTATCCCAGCCTCTGAAATGCTTCCTTGGCAAGTTCCACATCAATACCTTTATATTCACCATTACTCACCTGATAACTGTAAGGTTCAAAATAATCCATTCCAATGACAATCTCCGGCAATTCGTTGTCTGCCGCTTTCTCTTTCTTTACTCCACACCCTCCCAGCATAAGACTGCCAGCCAGAAGAACTGCCATAATACAAATTCTTTTCCTATAGGTAGGGGAGTTATTCTTTCGATTTTTTCTCATATCCAGTTCCTTTTCATTCTTATCTTTATGTCCATAAATAAATGTATTGTCAAACTGATTTATTATAGCATTCATGATTTATCATGTCCATAAAAAACTTCCTTCATCTGCATGTTTGCTCATTTTTACATTCTGAAATTTTACATTCATTTTTCAATTATTTTCATTTAAACTGTTGATTTTTAGTATTTTTCCTGTATAATGATTTTCAGGTCGTTTGTTAACAAATACTAAACTTTGTGTTTAATTTTATTTTTGTTGGCGACGGCTTTTATCATGTTTACTTTAAATCAACACAAGGAATCCATAATGATTCTTTCAGAAAGGTGGATTTTTGATGGATATCGGCAAAAAGATTAAGGAACTCCGCGTCGCCAAGGGGCTCACCCAGGAAGAGCTGGCAGACCGCAGTGAACTGTCCAAGGGATTTATTTCCCAGCTGGAACGGGATCTCACCTCCCCGTCCATTGCGACATTGATGGACATTTTGCAGTGCCTGGGCACAACCGTCTCAGAATTTTTTCAGGAAGAGCCGGAAGATCAGATTGTATTTCAAAATGAAGACTATTTTGAGAAAATTGATTCTGAACTTGGCAGCAAGACCGAATGGATTATACCGAACGCTCAGAAAAATATGATGGAACCGATCCGTCTGACTCTAAAGCCTGGCGGATTAACTTACCGGGATCTCCCACACGAAGGTGAAGAATTTGGTTATGTATTAAAAGGAAGTATCAAGATTCATATCGGACATAAAAGTTACACTGCAAAAAAAGGGAGAATCTTTTTATTTCACACCTCACTCTGAACATTATATAGAAGCTTTTGGCACATCCGGTGCCGTTATTTTATGGGTCAGCACCCCTCCGAACTTTTAGGCTGAGCAGACTTCTTATCTATCAGGACTTCCTTGATAGCCGGCCTTAAGTTCTAAATTATAATTACATTTTTGGAGGACAATGAACATGTCTAATAAATTAATCGATATTGTAAATATATCCAAAGCATTTGATGAAAATGTCGTACTAGACGAACTGAATCTTTATATCCGGGAAAATGAATTTTTAACTCTTCTGGGACCAAAGCGGTTGCGGAAAAACAACACTGCTTCGTATTCTTGGTGGATTCGAGACTCCTGACTCTGGAAAAATCATCTTCGATGGTCAGGATATCACGAACCTGGCTCCAAACAAACGACAGTTAAATA
>ENA-OPZZ01000694-OPZZ01000694.1-human-gut-metagenome-genome-assembly--contig:-NODE-694-length-25020-cov-7.143052_pt1 | contig 25020 bp, 26 predicted proteins | sample MGYA00242487_ERZ504511 | MGnify/ENA primary metagenome ERZ504511 (study PRJEB26092, sample SAMD00036241) | human gut metagenome | host: Homo sapiens | study: EMG produced TPA metagenomics assembly of... | reverse complement strand
ATATCTCCTGAAACCAATGAAAGTGCAGGATGGGCATAAACCAGTTTGGAAAGGCCGTCAATACCATAACTCATACGGACAGGTTCCGGAAAGAAAAAGTACCGGTTGTTTTCTGATAGTTCAAACATGGTGTCGGGAGTATTTATTTTCGTCTTTGGTCTTTATCATAAGTATACAGGAATGTACACAATTCTATGACAGAGCATTCCTCCACATGAATGCTCTTCCCGTCAGGACAGCTAATAGTCACTCCTCTGAACATATCAGAGCGGGTCCCACCATTGGGCCGGAACTGAACCATGACCATGGAAGACTGCCGGGGAATCTTCGCATTGAGGCTTGCTGCCTTTTGCAATTGTCTGACACTAACCTTCATAAATCTCATCCAGCGTAACATGTCATAATAACTTGTTCCCATTCTGGCGCAATGAACTTTCAACGAATAACGTGGATTGGAATCCAGCTCTTTCCGGTATGTATCCAGTGTCTTTCCGAATCTTGCTTGTGCCTTGTTCCCGTTGGAAGGGTGCGGAATATAAGGCTGTCTGCTGCCTTTGGGAACCTCTATGCCTTTGGCTGCACATATTTGCGCCCGTATGGAGAAAAAAGTCCATATTGTTAATTGCCAGCCAATTCGCCATTCCCCTATAACTGATATTGTGCCTTTCACAAAAATCAACGAAACGTAGATTAATATCATTATCAAGTTCAGTCTTCAAGAGTCCGAGGCTGTTTAAGTACAATTCATTTGAATTTTGAGGTCAGACCGGTCTTCAGGCGTACTTCATTGCATAGTCTGGTGAAGCTTCTTCCGGTGGTTCGGAGCCATCTGTTAAAACGGTCATAATTGATTGAATGATTTTCGCAGAACGATACTAAGGATTTTTTAGGATCTTGAGCCAGTTCATTTTTTTAGAACTTCCAACAATGTAGGATATTCCAAGGGAATCGGGTTGGGATTTCTATACCATAATTCGTTTTTTATTGATTTATGCAAAAGTAAAAGTCGTTTTTGAGATGCGCTATACGTCATTGCGGAGACGCTTACCTGCGTTTTCTCCCTCTGCGGTGAAACGTGATGACATCCGATGAAACAGATAGTACAACGCATTGAGACATAGTGATTTATCAAATTTATGACTATATATTTGCGGTGACAACAACAGTATAAACCCTAAAAATTACAGTTATGGCAAAGAAAAATGTAAGGGACGAAGCCCCCAAAAACGCAAGTCACCGAGAACGCCCAGCTGAGCGACATCGTGTTTATCCTCGACAAGATGGAACTGCTTCTACAGGCAATATCCGACATCGACAAGAACGGCAGGTACAAGACGGTTCCGGCAGACAAAAAACACCGGAACTCTTTCCTGAAAATTGACCGATATGCCAGCATGTTCGAGAATTTTCTGAAGAACTTTTGGAGCCAGTTGAAAGACCCGACTCGTTTCGGCATCCTTTCCGTCAAGGAGAATGCGCTGGACAACCCGGAAGTCAGACAGGCAATTGAGGATCTTGCCGCAGGCAGAAAATCAGACGCGGTGGAGGAATTTCTAAAGAAATACGAGATTGTTCCCCGCTCCAAAGAAAACCAAAGTATAAACCATCAAAATCAAGAAGAAATGGCAAAAAAAACTGAGACACAGCAACAGGCCGCTCCGGAAACCGCGCAGCAGCCGAAATACCGCTACAATGAATCCATGATCAACTGGGAGGAACTGAAGAAATACGGGCTGTCCCGCGAGTATCTTCAGGAACGCGGACTCCTTGACCAGATGCTCAGGGGCTACAAGACCAACCAGGTCGTGCCCATCAGCATGAATTTCGGTTCTGCCGTATTGCGTACCGACGCACGGCTGTCACTCCAGCAGTCCGTGGGAGGTCCCATCGTGCTGGGCATCCACGGTATCCGGCAGAAACCCGAACTCGACCGCCCGTACTTCGGGCATATCTTCTCCGAGGAGGACAAGAAGAACCTGCTTGAAACAGGCAATATGGGACGTGTCGTGGAACTGAAAGGACGGGGCGGTGAATACATCCCCTCTTTTGTCAGCATTGACAAGCTCACCAATGAGGTGGTCGCCATGCGTGCGGAAAATGTCTTCATCCCGAAGGAGATTAAAGGCGTAAAGCTTACCGAGCAGGAGCAGAACGACCTGCGCGAAGGCAAGAAGGTGTTCATCGAGGGTATGATTTCCAACAACGGAAAGGAGTTCGACGCCCACATCCAGATCAACGCCGAGCGCAGGGGCATCGAATATATCTTCGATAACGACAAGCTCTTCAACCGCCAGTCATTGGGTGGCGTGGAACTGACCAAACAGCAGGTTGAAGACCTGAATGCCGGAAAGGCCATTTTCGTGGAGGGAATGGAGCGTAAGGACGGGGAGAGATTCTCCTCCTATGTCAAGCTGGACGAGGTGACGGGCAGGCCCGCCTATACCCGCTACAATCCCGACTCCCCGGAGGGCGCACGGGAAATCTATATCCCGAACGAGATCAATGGCGTGAAAATCACCGCCGAGGAGCAGCAACAACTACGGGAGGGCAGGACCATCTTCCTCAATGACATGGTGAACCGCAAGGGCGAGGAGTTCTCCTCGTTCATCAAGGCGGACCTGGAAACCGGACGGCTCAGTTATTCACGCACTCCGGACGGTTTCGAGCAGCGTGCGGAATTCAAGATTCCGGATAAGGTGTGGGATGTGGAGCTTACCCGCAAGCAGCGTTCCGACCTGCAGAGTGGCAAGGCTGTTTTGGTGGAGGGTATCAAGGGATATGACGGCAAGACCATCTCCCAGTATGTCAAGGCGAACTTCAACCAGGGCAGGCTGGACTTCTACAACGAGAACCCCGACCGCAAGCGTGACGCCTCGCAACGAAATGTCGTGGCTGAAACACAGAGGCAGGAACAGGGCAGCCGGAAATCCAAAGGCGCAAGTATAGCATGATGCATGAATCAAATGAATGTGGAATCCTAAAAGAAAAGAAATATGGAAATGAACAAGGAAAACAACACGCCTTTCAAGGTAGAGGACGTAAACTGGGAGGAACTGGCAGGTATCGGCATATTGAAAGACGAGCTGGAAATGTCGGGAGAACTCGACACGTTGCTCAAGGGGGAGAAAACGAATGTGATACGGCTCAGCCTGGTGCTGCTTGGTGTGGACGTGGTGATGGACGCCACGCTACAGCTGGTGCGCAAGGACGGCGGACCGCTGCTCGAAATCCTCGGCATCAAACCCATCGGACAACAGTAGCCCCTCCTTATATACTAATATGTAAACTGAATGTATAACCGCCGTTTTCCGTTCCACCACACACCGGCAAGCGGGAAACGGACTTGACTTTATCCGAATCATGATAGCAATCATAGCAGAAAAACCGAGTGTCGGTCAGGACATAGCCCGTGTGGTCGGGGCTACAGAAAAAAAGGACGGCTACATAGTGGGAAACGGTTACATGGTGACATGGGCACTGGGACATCTGGTGTCACTGGCCTTACCGGATGCATACGGCTACACGAGAACCGCCGCCGAAGACCTTCCGATGATTCCCGATCCGTTCCGTCTTGTCGTGCGGCAGGTACGCACTGACAGGGGGATGGTGACGGACATCGCAGCCGGCAGGCAGCTCAAGGTCATCAGCGAAGTGCTCACCGGATGCGAGAGCATCATCGTGGCGACCGATGCCGGACGTGAGGGGGAACTCATCTTCCGGTGGATATATTCTTATTTGGGCTGTACCAAGCCGTTCAAACGGTTGTGGATCTCCTCGCTTACCGACGAGGCCATCCGTGAGGGAATGGCAAGCCTCAAGGAAGGAACCGGATATGACAGCCTGTATGCAGCCGCGGACAGCAGGGCGAAGGCGGATTGGCTGGTGGGCGTGAATGCCAGCCGCGCATTGGCGGCAGCCTCCGGTTCGGTGAACAACTCCATCGGACGGGTACAGACACCGACCCTTGCCATGATATGCGCACGCTTCAAGGAGAACCGTAACTTCGTCTCCACACCATACTGGCAGTTGCATATAGTGCTGAAAAGGGACAACGGGCACCGGCAGTTCATCCACACGAAGGAGTTCAAGGACAAGAATATGGCGGAAGCGGCATACAAGAGTATTACCCCCAGATCGGTGGTAACAATCACTAAAGTGAAGCGAGGGAAGGCATTCCAGCAGGCTCCGCTCCTGTACGATTTGACAGCCCTCCAGAAGGACTGTAATATTCATTACGATCTTCCGGTGGACAAGACCCTTGCCATCACACAGTCCCTGTACGAGAAAAAACTGGTTTCATATCCGAGGACAGGCAGCAGGTATATTCCGCAGGATGTCATGGCGCACATTCCGGTATTGTTGGAAAAGATAACAGCCATGCCGGAGTTCCGTGAGTACAGAAGGAGCTTAGACCTTTCCGCCCTGAATACACGAAGCGTGGATGCCGCAAAAGTGACCGACCACCATGCGCTGATTATCACCGGTATCGTCCCTGAGGGATTGTCCGAGGCGGAATCCACGGTTTATACTCTGATAGCCGGCAGAATGCTGGAAGCCTTCTCTCCCCCTTGCGAGAAAGAACTGCTGCTCATGGAGTGCGTATGCGGGGGACTGGACTTCCGCTCCCGTTCCACTGTCATCGCCAATCCGGGCTGGCGGGCGGTGTTCTCCCGAAAGGAGGACCGGGAAAAAGACGAGCCGGAAAGAGACGAAGGCACAGCATCTTTTACAGAGGGTGAGGAAATACCGGTCATGGGACATGGACTGTCACAGAAAAAAACATTGCCCAAACCTCTCTATACGGAAGCCACCCTGCTCACGGCCATGGAGAACTGCGGCAAGGAAATCACTAACGGACAGGCACGCGAAGCGGTGAAGGATACGGGTATCGGTACGCCTGCCACCCGTGCCGCCATCATCACGACCCTGCTCAAACGTGACTACATCGAGCGTTCCGGCAAGAACATCCGTCCGACGGAAAAGGGGCTTTACCTCTATGAATCGGTAAAGGACATGATGGTGGCTGACGCGGAGCTGACCGGCATATGGGAAAAGGCGCTGGAACAGATAGAGTGGCGTACCCTCGATCCGGAAAGCTTCATGCTCTCCATCAGGGAATACACGGGAAAAGTTACCGGCGAGATACTGCGTCTCAAATTTCCGGAGCCGTCATCATGCGTCCTTGCCTGCCCCAAGTGCAAGACCGGCAACGTGGTGGTGAAGTCCAAAGTCGCAAAATGCGACCGTGAAGGATGCGGACTGCTGGTGTTCCGCCGTTTTCTGAACAAGGAACTGACGGACCTGCATCTCGAACAGCTTTTCTCTTCCGGCTCCACCCGGCTGATCAAGGGCTTCAAGGGCAAGAAAGGGGTACCTTTCGACGCGACGGTCATCTTTGACGAAAGTTTTAACCTGAAACTTTCTTTCCCAAAATCCAAGGGCGGGAAAGGTAAATGATACCGTCATCCCAATTCCGGGGCAAAGGTAGCGGAACCGCCCGTTGCCACCTGCAAGGTCGGGCCTTGCAGGTTTCGGGGAAAATCATCCTCGCCCTACTCCGGTATTTTCCCCGAAAACCTTGCCTGTGGAGGCGGTCCGCATACTGGCCCCTGAAATTGGAAATGGCATGTTTCACCTTTTAATAGCAAATGATCATGAAAGCAAAGGAATGTATCGAAAAACCGAGAACCGGCAAATGGATAAAAAGAATGGCACTGGCCGCCGCAGCCTTCATAGTGTTCAGTTATCTCTATTCAAGAGGAATTTCGCCGGTATGGACGGCAGTCGCCATCGTCTGTTTCAGGGGATTCTTCAGGTTCCTCTATAAAATCGCCTGCCTTCTGGTAGCGGCGGCGATACTTTTCTGCATCCTCAGCTGCCTGGTATTCTGATTCCACCAGCATACAATATCGGGAAATGAAACAAATGCTGCATATAAACCACTGTAATACCTTGCAGAACAGGGCTGTCCCCACGAACGGCCCTGTTTTGTATTCCACACTTTATGAGGACAAGGGTAACGGGAACAGGGACGGAAAGAAAAGAGGGCATATACAGCTATTGGCAGACCGGGAACTACAGGGCAAAGTTGGCAAACGCTTCTTTTCGGACGGCAAGGCCGGGACCCTTCGGGTTTCGCGGAAAAATCATCCTCGCCCGGAGGGCTTGCGGTATTTTTCCGGAAAGCCTTGCCTTTCCGGAAGCGTCTGCCGTAAAGCCCTTGTAGTTCAACGGGCTGCCAAAGCCCGAGTATCCACAATTAAAATGATAAAGCCATGAATCAAGCAATCATCTCAAGACCGCCGACGGCACCGGTACAGATACCAATGCCGATACCGGCAAGAAGAAAGTACCATACCCCGGAACCGACCGTCAAATTCCCTCCACGGGAAAAGGGCGGACCCGTACACATCTCCACACTGCTGGACCCGATACTGGAGATAAGCAGTCATCCCGACCGGAACAGGCTGCTGGTGGAGTTCTTCAACAGATAGAAAGAATACGGTTATTCACACTTTAATCCATATAATTATGTTTTTTACAGCAATCAACCAGATGATGACAGAAGGAGTCGACCTGACACTCGTCATCCGTAAAGCGAACGGACAAATGGCGGTATCCGTACTGCCGAAGTCAAACGGGCTGAAAGACGAAGCCCAGAACCACATTATCCCGTTGACCCTCAAGGGAGTTCCGCAGGAACTGGATACCGGATTCCTGCAAGCCGTCGCCCGGCCGGTGCAGAAAGCCACGGGACTGATCACCAACATGGCGCAGTTCGAGGCACAGACGGAAAAGGCCGCTTCCGAGAGCAAGGTGGCGAAGGATGCAAAGGCCAAGGAGACGAAAGAGGAGAAAGAGAAACGGGAGAAGTACGAGAAGCATCTCAAGAAAGCTGAGGAACTGATTGCCGCGGGAAACCATAAGGATGCAGTGACGGCTCTCGGACAGGCCCGACTTTATGCCAAGCCGCAGGACCAGAAGAAGATTGACGAGATGCTGGAGCAGCAGAAAAAGGCCATGAACCGGGGAAGCCTGTTCGAGCTGATGGAAGAACCGCCTGCACCGCAACAGCTCCGGTCACAACCACCGGCAGCAACGGCACAACAGCCGCAGCCTGCACCGCACTGTCCGCCGCAATCCCAGGCATCAGGACCAGCGGGCGGACAAATTCCTGACAAGCAGCAGATAATGTGGCCGCCACAGCAGCCTGCGCAAAGGCCTGCACCGCATCAGGCTCCCCCACAGCCGCAATATGCCGGGCAACGGCCGATGAGCCACCAGCTCCCTCCACAGCATGCATACGCGGAACAACAGATTTCATACCGGCAGGAACGGGAGCAAAATCCCGAAGACCTCTATCCGTACTATCAGAGGGGACAGGAAGTCCCTACCTACCGCCCGGAAGATTATGAGGAATATCCCGATTTTCCGCAATCTATGTTAGAACCCAATGTCTCACATTATCAAAGCATTTAATATTATGGCATTAGAAATCAAGGGAATGACACGTTCATTCACATTCAAGAAAGGCAACGGGATGGTCACACTCGATGACCCAAACACGTCGGACAGCCCCGAAATGGTCATGAACTACTACTCGAACTTCTATCCGGAACTGACCACGGCGACGGTGCACGGGCCGGTCATCAAGGAAGACAAGGCGGTGTATGAATTCAAAACTACCATCGGGACAAAAGGATAAAAGCAATGGGAAAGGACAATAAAAAACAGAAGAAATCATGTGTACCATTGGACGAACAGCAGGTGGAACGGCTTGCAAGGCTCATCATCGGACAGACCGTACGCAATATCCGTTACGGTACGGACAGGAAAGAAAGGATTACGGCACCGAGGGGTGCCGTTCCTCTTTTCTGAACGCCACGTTTCAGCCAAAACCTTTGCCGAGTCTTGTCGTGGAAGATTCCGACGGGAAAAGGCACAATCTCATCACGCGGGACAACTACGGGTTCCTGCGTGACTCCTTCTTCAGATATGCCTATCTGATGGAGAAGGAGGCGGTACATACCCCGGGCCGGACGTTCGGGGAAGGGATCGCAAGGCTGCACGAGGAGATGGATGCCCTTGTCGGTGAGGGGCTGAACGTCAATATCGAAGAGCAAGACGGACGGTTGCTGTTCAAGCTCTGGAAAGCCCATCATTGGGGAAAACTGACACTGTATTATTTCCCGATGAAGTTCGTGGAGGCTCTCGGATCGGAATTGAGACGTATCTCCATCACGTTCATCCATGAATTGATGAAGGCAAACGGAATACAGACCGTTCTGGATGAGGACGACACGGAATATGTCCTGACCTGGATTTCAGAGGAAGTACCGGAAGAGACTCCGGAGGAAAGGAAAAAACGGCTGAGACTCCTGCGCTCCTACGAGAACGGCAGAATAAAGAGGCTGCTCCAAAGGGTGGAATGCAAGTGTTACTACAAGAACCTGCCGAAGGCACTTGACAGGTATAAAGCCCGGAACGACTACGAACGGTCACTGGTCTCCGCCATGAAGGAGGGGCTGCAATTCCTGTCACCGGAACGTGGCATCATGGAATACAGCTACGATCCCTTTTATGAGAAAGAACCGGAGTTCCACCCCATGTACCTCTACCAACAGATACGTGTGATCTATGACAGTTACGATATGGTGACGGATTACCTCGTGGATTGTTACAATTCTCACAGCAGGGAGACCTACGACATCATACCGGTTACGACACTCGACCTGTCTCCCGAAACGGAAAAGCTGTTCCGCATGGATGACTATCCGGAACGCTTCTTCAAATGGGCGGACAAATTCATCAACATAATAATTTGAACACTATGATGGAAACAAACGAACTTACAAGGACTTTGAAGAACCTGCTTATCCCCAAGGCGGCACTGATTGCCTACGCCTCGGAGGATAACAAGAACTTTTTTTTGGAGATACGGGACATAGATGATCGGGGGAATATGGCGGAAGGCAGGCCTGTGACCCTGGAATTCATGAACGGGCTTGTAAAGGGATATTCGGAAAGGCATAGCAGCACGCCTTACGGAAAAGTACCGTCCAGCCTGATCTATTGCGATTCACGCAAGGGCCGCGAGCGGTATGTATGGTACAATCCCCCGCATAAGCGGATGATGTTCTTCAGCTCCGACCTCAAAATAGAAAATGCGGAATACAACCTGCCGGGAGTGATTTACGAGGCGGGGGAACATGGGATGAGGATATATGCTTACAAGGATGACATGCCCGGCAAGGATACGATGCTATATGTCGCGCCGTTCTTCAACGTGACCGGCTCCAGCGTATGCCTGGGCTCTGCCAATATAGACTTGCCAAAGGACCTGACATACGAAAGCCTGCTGCAATACTGGGAAAAGAAATTCTGGCTGACGGAGTTTTCGCACTTGGGAGGCAACGGAAATCCGACCCGGTCGAACCTTGTGCTAGTAACGAAAGCGGCCAGGAACAAACCATTCGACCTCAAAGAGTTGAAACCGTTGAACAATATGAAACTTAAAGACATACTGACATGAAAAGAGTACATTATACCGACAGTTACCTGATGAGTCCGCAGCATCCGGTAACGGTAAACCTGATCGGAGCGGGAGGAACCGGGTCGCAGGTACTCACCTGCCTGGCACGTCTTGACACAGCCCTGAGGGGACTCGGACACCCGGGACTGTTCGTTACACTGTATGACCCCGACACCGTGACGGAAGCCAACATCGGTCGCCAGCTTTTCGGACCGTCCGACCTGGGACAGAACAAGGCACAATGCCTCGTCACCCGGATAAACAACTTTTTCGGGAATGACTGGAAGGCGCAAGCGGACATCTATCCGGCAGTATTGAAGGATACCAGACGGGACAACCTGGCCAATATCACGATTACCTGTACCGATAACATCAAGTCACGGATCGACTTGTGGAATCTGTTGAGGGCTTTGCCGCAACCGACATACTGCACTTACGAGACCCCCTTGTACTGGATGGATTTCGGAAACACGCAGACCACGGGGCAAGTCGTGCTGGGTACCGTACCGAAGAAAATCAAACAGCCGGCGTCCAAACTTTATGAAACCGTCAATTCGCTAAAAGTCATCACCCGCATGGTGAAATACGCGAGAGTGAAGGAAACCGATTCCGGCCCGAGTTGTTCGCTGGCTGAAGCGTTGGAAAGACAGGACCTGTTTATTAACTCCACACTGGCACAACTCGGATGCGGCATCCTATGGAAGATGTTCCGAAACGGAGTGATCGAGCATAACGGATTGTACCTGAACCTGGACACGATGAAAGTGAACCCGATAATCATATAGACAGGTCAGCAGTTATAAATTCTTTCGCTTGAATGGAAAGAGTTCAGGAAACAGCCTCTCCATTTTGAGTTTTCCATTTTCTATATGGCAAGATATTCTTTGCATTGGCTCTGACACTCCGTTTCAAGTCTTCACGCAATATACAGAACGCGGTCTTTTACTTTATCATATTATGTCATATTACTCAATACAATGCTTTAGATAAAAATAATTAAAGCGTCTTTTATCAATCAAGAATAGTTTAGCTGGAGATATACATAACAGCTTGAAGTTTTTTGAATTACTTCCTGTTTTTATTCCATATGTTAAACTAATAATTGATTGTTTATGACTAGTGTAAAAGTAAAATTCAGTCCTTCATCCGTTATCCTTAAAGAGGGAACGGTTCATTATCAAATAATTCATCATTGTAAAGTACGGCATATCCGCACCGGTTACAAACTGTTTCCAAGTGAGTGGATTTCTGCTTCCGGTGAAATCAATGTCTCGGCAGGAAGTGGAGAAGGCCGAAAAAGCTATCTTGCCGCATTAAAAAATCAAATTGATAAAGACCTTTTCCGAATAAAGAAATGCATCAACCGATTGAATCAGGAAGACACTCCTTTCACTGTGGACCGTATAATAGAACTTTACACTGCTCCTGAAGGGAATTGCACTTTCCTTTTATATGGAAAAGAACTGCTGGTAGAATTGAGGCAGATAGGTAAGGTACGCACAGCCGGCACCTATCAGAATGCCTTGAACAGTTTTGAGCGGTTTCGGGGACACCGGGGCGATATCCCATTGGATGAACTGGATTCCAATCAGATGATAACCTATGAAAGCTGGCTCAAAGGAACCGGTGTCTGTCCGAATACCAGTTCGTATTATATGCGTAACCTCAGGGCCATTTATAACCGGGCCGTGAGTGAAGGGCTTGTTGTTCAACGAAATCCCTTCAAGCATGTCTATACCGGCATAGACAAAACAAAGAAACGGGCGGTTTCCCTCAGCGTGATTCGAAGAATACGGGATTTGGATCTTAATAAAAAGTCTCTCATTTTTGCCAGGGACATCTTTATGTTCAGTTTTTATACACGTGGAATGTCCTTTGTGGATATGGCATTCCTGAAAAAGAAAGACCTCCAGAATGGAATCCTGACCTATCGGAGAAAAAAAACCGGTCAGCAATTGTTTATCAAATGGGAAAAGCCAATGCAGGAACTTATTGATAAATACAATACCTCTGAAACTTCCTACCTGCTACCAATTATTCAGAACAATGGTGTGGACGAATGGCATCAATACCAAAATGAAGCGCACCGTATCAACAGAAATTTGAAACACATTGGCAAACAAATAGGTTTAGGTATTCCACTTACCACCTATGTTGCGCGCCATGCTTGGGCCAGCATCGCTCAAAGTAAAAATGTTTCTTTGCCTGTTATCAGTGAGGCACTGGGACATGATTCGGAGCAAACCACCCGAATTTATCTTGCCTCTTTAGACACATCTATTGTAGACAAGGCGAATAGTCTCATTTTGATGTCTATATAAATAAATACCGAAAAAGGTACATATCTTCTTAAGAGAAGTATATTTCGTTTGCAAAAGTACGAAAAAATCTAAAAATCAAGGCATAAAGTGAACTTTTTTTTACTACTTATTTTTAAGAATCTTCAACATAATGCGTAAAATGAAAAACAATCATCCCCATATATCCTCTAACATGACTTTGTTTATCAAGTTATTATCGCTTTATAACTAAAAGATGTACTTCTCTTAAGAAGATAAAGTGACTATCGCTACTCTTTCAAGTTCATTATATAGATGTACTTCTCTTAAGAAGAGTAGTATGTTTTAGTATAAGTGAATACTTGCCTTCTAGAATAGCGATGCAAGGGATGATTAAAGGAACAAAAGATTCCTACTTTTGGAAAGTATTATATAACTGCTTGATTATTAGTAAATAGATCGATCAAGCAGGATTGGTAATATTTGCCTAAACTAAAGCATTTCGATGGAAAATACTGAATACGCACAATGGTATGTCATGCGTGATTTGAAACGGTGCAATGCTAAAAAGCCGGCATACAAACAATTGCAAGAAGCGGGTGTAAAGGTATTTGTCCCCTTGAAGTGGCAAATCATTTTGCAAAAGGGTAAAAAGGTACGTGAGAAAGTTCCGGTCATTCAAGATTTGCTCTTTGTTTATGATTCCCGTCGGCATTTGGACTCCATTGTGGAAAGAACCAAAACGCTTCAATACCGTTGGTTGCGGAATACGTTCCGGGAACCTATGACTGTGTCTGATTTGGAAATGGACAGATTCATACAAGCCGTCAGCAGTTCCGATTCACCCAAATATTATTTGCCGGAAGAGATAACCCCTCAGATGTGCGGACGTAAAATTCGGATTATCGGAGGCTCTCTCAATGGATATGAGGGCTGTTTGCTTAAAATACGAGGCAGCAAGATAAAACGCTTGCTTGTCGAATTAAAGGGTTATCTCGCTGTTGCGGTGGAGGTTCTTCCTGAATATATTCAATTTGTCTGATACGATATTTATGACTGTTGTTTCGAATGTAATGGACAATCCCAGTGCCTTTTGGGTTGTCAATTCCTTATTTGTATTCGCCTTGAGCGTATTTTGTGCCGGCGTCTTGATTCCACAAATCTTGTTGATATCATTTCGTAAGCGTCTGTTTGATGTGCCTGATGAACGGAAGATCCATCAGGGGGTAGTACCCCGTTTAGGAGGGATAGCCTTCAAACCGGTTGTCTTTTTCTCGGTGGCACTTGCTTTGGGACTCAATATGTTGTTGGGGTACGGTCAGCTTCTTGGTAATATCGGCAGTGAAAGCCGCCCGTTGGCATTCGGCTTCTGTACCATTATGATGCTTTATCTGGTTGGGATGGCTGATGACCTGATTGGTATCCGTTACCGTGCCAAGTTCGCCATACAGATTATTTGCGGATTACTGGTCATTGCAGGCGGGCTGTGGATCAATAACCTGCACGGTTTGCTGTTTATTCACGCTCTTCCTGAATGGATTGGATACCCCATTACCTTATTCGCCGTGGTATTTATTATCAATGCCATCAATCTGATAGATGGGATAGACGGATTGGCTTCCGGATTGTGTGGAGTAGCTATGCTTTTTTATGGTTTGGTGTTTTTTATAATAGGTGAATACATTTATGCCCTGCTCGCTTTTGCGACACTTGGAGTGCTCGTCCCCTTTTCCTATTATAACGTATTTGGAGATCCTGCCAAAAAGAACAAAATATTCATGGGTGATACCGGCAGCTTGACGATTGGTATGATGACTTGCATTTTAAGTCTGAAACTGCTTGACGGGTTTCCGGTAAATCACTCTATGCAACAGCCTAATGCTTTCTTTTTAGCCTATTCACCGCTTATCATTCCCTGTTTTGATGTGGTACGGGTTTATTTGCACCGTGTGCGAAACGGAAAGAATCCCTTTTTGCCAGATAAGAACCATATCCATCACAAAATGCTTGCTGTTGGCATGAGACAGCGTACAGTTATGATTGCCATTGTACTGGTATCTGTCTGTTTTACACTGTGCAATATTCTGCTTTCACGTTATATAAATGTAACCTTGCTTTTAATACTGGACATCTTTATATGGATCTTGGGTAATCTATGGTTAACCCGTAGAATCCATATAGCTCATTCGAAACTATAGTTTTATATCAATATGAATTTTTGCAAAAATTTAATTGGGGCAATATTACTCCTGTTTTTAGGAGCTTGCTCAACTTCAAAAGAAGTCACTTATTTTCAAGATTTACGTCCGGGCGAAAGCGAATTGGCGCTTACTGCTCCGGTAGAGATTAAGATTCAACCGAAAGACAAATTGTCTATTTTAGTCAACAGCCAGGATTTGCGCCTGACCAACCTGTTTAACTTGCCGATTGTTTCTCAACAGATCGGCATGGAGGGCTCTTCCGGTTCTAATCGTGGTGTGTCCGGTTATACGGTAGATTCCAAAGGGAACATTGACTTTCCCGTATTGGGAGAAATTCACATAGCCGGTATGACCCGTGAAGAGGTGGCTGCCTATATTAAGAAAGAGCTACAGTCGCATGATTTGATTAAAGACCCTGTCGTTACGGTGGAATATATGAATCTCAGCGTAGCCGTAATGGGTGAAGTGAACAATCCCGGCCGTTTTAGTATCGACAAGGATAACCTTACAATCCTGGATGCCTTAAGCCAAGCGGGAGACCTCACTATTTACGGAAAGAGAGAAAAGGTATTAGTATTACGTAAAGAAGAAGGAAAACAGCGGGTTTATGGTGTCAATCTCTGTTCGGCTGAGCATCTTTATACTTCACCTGCCTATTATCTGCAACAGAATGATGTGGTATATGTGGAGCCTAATGCCACCAAAGCCCGTCAGTCTACCGTAAACGGGAACAATGTGCGCAGCACCTCTTTCTGGATTTCCCTGGCTTCTTTATTGACCTCCATCGCTGTACTTATCGCTAAATAAAAAAGAGAAATGGCTACTATTCAGAATAAATCAACAGTACAAAATACGCAGGATTTCATTACCATACAGGATTTGTTTTACCTCTGTCTCGACAAATGGCACTGGTTTGCCATTTCATTGGCCTTATGTTTGGGGGTTGCGACCTTTTATCTGTTGAGAACCCCATCGGTATATGTCAGAACTGCCTCTATTTTGATTAAGGACGATTCCAAAGGGAAATCTTCTTCTACGGATATGGAGTCTTTTTCCGATCTGGGACTGTTTACGACCAACACCAATGTCTATAACGAGATGGGAACTTTGAAGTCTCCCGACATCATGCGTGAAGTGGTGTCTCGATTGCATTTGGAAATGAATTATCAGACAGACGGACGTTTTCATAAACAGACTGTGTATGGAAACCAACTTCCTGTCCAGGTGGTGATTCCTAATCTTTCCGAGAATGAATCCGCAACTTTCGAACTGCATCTGGCAAAGGATGGTGCAGTGGAATTATCCTCTTTTACACGGAATGGAACAGAAATAGAAAATGATGGTTTTGTGAAAGGCAATTTGAATGACAGTATTCAAAGCCCCCTAGGCCCTATTGTCGTTATTCCATCGGCTGCTTATTCAGATAAAACGGTAAGCACAATTTATGTAACCCGCCAGTCTTTGTCTGCGGCATCAGCTGGCTGTTCAGCTCGCTTGAATATATCCCAGAACGATGAGAAGTCCAATATCATCACGTTGTCTTTTCAGGATGTGTCCACCCAACGGGCGGAAGATGTGCTCAATACCCTTATATCCGTTTACAATGAGAACTGGGTAAGGGACAAGAATCAGATAGCGGTCAGTACCTCCATGTTCATCAATGAGCGTTTGGGTGTGATAGAGGGTGAGCTTGGCAATGTGGATGATGATATATCTTCTTTCAAAAGTGAGCATTTGCTGCCGGATGTACAGGCGGCGGCAAATATGTATATGACTCAAGCCAATGAAGCCAATGCCGCAATTCGTGAATTGAACAACCAGGCATATATGGCCCGATACATAAAGAACTATTTGACCAATGAAAACAATAAACATCAGTTACTCCCTGCCAATTCCGGCATTGAAAATGCAAGCCTTGCCACACAACTGAATGAATATAATACCAAGTTATTGGAGCGCAATAGCTTGGTGTCTCACAGTAGTGCCAAGAACCCCTTAGTCAGGGAAATGGACAAGTCGTTGGATGATATGCGAAGCGCTTTGATCACTTCCATTGACAACCAAATGGTAGCTTTGCGTGCACAAATCAGAAGTTTGGAGGCCATTGGGGGACAGGCAACTTCGCAGATTGCCTCCAACCCGAAGCAGTCCAAATACCTGCTTAGCGTGGAACGCCAACAAAAGGTGAAGGAGTCACTTTACCTATATCTGTTACAAAAACGTGAGGAGAACGAGCTTTCTCAGGCATTTACGGCCTACAATACCCGTATTATAACAAAACCTGGAGGAAGCATGATTCCTACCGCTCCCGTAAAGAAGAACATTTTCCTGGTGGCTTTTGCCTTGGGTATATTGATACCGGTAGTCATCATCTTCATTCGTGAGAACATGAATACCCGTGTTCGTGGAAGAAAGGACTTGGATGGCCTAAGTGTTCCCTTTATCGGAGAGATTCCTTTGTCTATACGTGGTAAGAAAAGAGTAAAATCATATGAGGCACATACCATTGTGGTTAAAGAAGGAAGCCGTGATATTATGAATGAGGCTTTTCGTGTCTTGCGTACCAATCTGGAATTCATGATTGGCAAAGATCAATCCTCCAATGTGATTGTAGTTACCTCGTTCAATCCGGGCAGTGGAAAATCGTTCTTGACCATGAACATAGCCATAAGTCTTGCCATCAAAAATAAAAAAGTATTGGTTATTGACGGCGACCTTCGCCATGCCTCTGCTTCAGCTTATATCCATTCGCCCAAAATTGGTTTGAGTAATTATTTAGGAGGACAGATCGACAAACTTTCGGATATTATTGTTACGAACGAGCAGCACCCTTCATTCAGTTTCATCCCCGTCGGCACTATCCCCCCCAACCCGACCGAACTGTTGTTCGATGACCGTCTACAGAAAGCAATCCATACCTTAAAGCAGCAATATGATGTTGTATTGATAGACTGCCCGCCAGTTGAATTGGTGGCCGATACGCAAATCATAGAGAAACTGGCCGACCGTACCGTTTTTGTGGTACGTGCAGGCTTGCTGGAACGCAGCATGCTTCCGGAGTTGGAAAACATCTATCGAGAAAAGAAATACAAGAATATGTCTGTAATCCTCAATGGGACGGAAGGCTCTGGCGGACGTTATGGTTATCGTTACGGCTATCAGTATGGTTATGGAAGCGGTTCTTATTATGGAAACAATGACAGGTCCAAGTAATCATGTGGTTGTTTCATAAAACAACAGTCCTTTCTCGAAGTGGCTTACTCAAAGGTATGGTGGATTGCCATAGTCACCTGCTTCCCGGAGTAGACGACGGTGTACAATCTATGGAAGAGTCTCTGCAAATTTTGCGGGAAATGGAGCAACAAGGGATTCGTAGAGTATGGCTCACACCCCACATCATGGAAGACATCCCCAACGAGACCCTTGCGCTGCAGCGTAAGTTCCGGGAACTGTTGCAGCAGTACCGTGGCGCGGTGGAGCTGAAGCTTGCTGCGGAATATATGCTTGATAATCTTTTTGAAGAGCGATTGGAGAAAGAGGATTTGCTTCTTTTGGAAGAAGGAAAACGTTTTTTGTTGGTGGAGACCTCCTACTTCAACCCTCCGATGGATTTTTTGTCCGTTCTGCAACGCATTCAAAAGAAAGGTTATTATCCTTTGCTGGCACATCCGGAACGGTATGAATATATGCAGAAGGAAGACTATAATACTTTGAAAGAGGAACATATTTCGTTTCAGTTGAATCTGCCATCGCTGGCGGGTATGTACGGAAAGCGTGTGCAAGGGAAAGCGGAATGGATATTGAGAAATGGGATGTATGATAGAATGGGATGCGACACACATTCTTGTCATCGTTATCAGCAAATGCTTTTCTCTTCAATAAAACATAACCAGACAAAGCTCTTGGACGGGGTGAATGCTAATACATTATAATTCATGAAAAGAATTCCTAATTATATCGATTCCCATGATTTACCCAGTTTCAAGAAGATTCTCGGCGATGGTTCGGACTATGGCACTGTGGGAAGATAATTTTTTATGTAGAAGATTATGATAAATCAAGAAACTAAAACACGCATACAAAAATACTTTGACGAAGCGTGTAAGGAACTTCATATTGACAGTTCTTTGTACACCTTACGTTTTTGCATAGATGACGGCAGATTCCCTTCTGCATTTAACTCTGCAGAATGGGGTGGAAACACCTTGTATATTAATGAAGAATGGGTAGAACTATGCTTGCGAAGTGATTGCGAGTTTGATTTGAGATACATCCTCAGCCATGAAGCTCGTCATCTTTACCAACATCAAGTGATAGCAGATTTCAAGCAAAGAGGAAAATCAAGCGAACTTCCTGCTGTCATCAATCAATGGGAATATGAATTTCTGCACTATATCAGAAACGAGGGCGATGAAGATAGTATGGACAAGAATACAAACCAACAGGTTGAAATAGACGCTAATGCCTTTGCCAATTGTATGCTTATCAAAAATGGTTTGGGGGCAAGAATCAAATCTGGTCAAGAAAAAATCATGGAAAAGGCTATCAAGGCATTGGCGAAAAAGATGTGGAATATTAAAATTGCTTGATGCATACGTATGCTTCAAAATTAGTAGATAATATCACTAGTGTCTCTTAAAAAAATGCAAAACATCTCAATATGGCTCATTATGATGTAAAATCCAATTCCAACTGACCGTCATTTTTATAAAGAATGTCGTATTCAGCATAGCTAAATAAATCCTTGATATTGTCTTTCACAAGTATAGAACTACCAAGGTCCTCATTACTTCATAAATGTCCCTATTGAGTTTTAATACACTCTCAATAATGGCTACCAAACAATAAATAATGATAGCCACATATATTTGTATTCTGACTGTATTCTCAGAGTTTCCCCAAAAGGATTTTACTCGAAGATGCTGCTATCCAACTGGGTATGGACTTTGATACCAGACTTTGTGCTCCTGAATCGGGTTCAATCATACAATGACAGGCACAAGTCTATTGCTGTTGAATCAAAAGCATAAAAAGTTCCGTTCAAATCGAACTCCTTGTCAATTCGCTTTTGTTGAGCCATGTTTACCATGTGATAGGCAAAAGCTTCAAAAAGAAGATAATCTCTTAGCATATCGCTCAAAATAGCGTTTTAGAAGGAATGAAGTCATTTGATTGAAAACATATTTCTTAATATTCATAGCTATTGCAATTTGGCTCAGTCCCTAAGATAGCTGATTCAAATGTGCGACAAGCATTTTTTGAAAATAAATATTGTAATTCAAATAATTAACGTATCTCTTTACAATTATTAAGAGACACTAGTGATTCTCATGAATATTTTTGAAATAGAAAGAAGTAAAAGAGACGCCGACTTTATAAAGCAGAATGGGGAACTGGAGTTGGAAGTTGCAGCCGACATTATCGAGACATACAAAGATGTCCCGTATGTTGGTTCTCTCCTTAAATTTGGGAAGGTTTTTATCAACGTCAAAGACTGGTGTTTTACGAAGAAACTGGCCAAATTTCTCATAGTGTCAGAAGACATTGACGATAAAATCAAGAATCAGTTCTATTCTAGCCTGAGTCAAGAAAATTATAAACACATCTCTGCATATTTGATTCACCTGCTTAGCACAGAAGAAAACAAGGCGATGATTATGGGCAGCATCTACAAGGCAAGATTAATGAATAGAATCAATAATAACGAGATGCTCAGGCTCTGTTCTGTCGTAGCCAGAGCATTCTTGCCTGACCTCAAAAGTCTTCCTGACTACTTGGAGGAGAATACAAACATTTCTATAGAAGCCCAATCAATCATTAATCTTGGGCTTATAGATAATTTTCTCGGCGGTGAATGGACTAATCATAAAAGTTGCTGCTTGAATGGTACTGGAAAACTTTTCCATGACATATTGAGCGAGTCTGGTTGGCTGTAAAATAACTAATGTAAAAAAATAAGTAGATTAATTTTAACTTCCATATTGGTTATGATTGAAAAAATTCTGTCAATTCTTTTGGATGAAGACAAGGCTAAAGGAATCCATTATCTTTTTAGATACAGAAAGCATGTTGATTTCCTGAAAACAATATATACTAATTTTAAGTATTTCCCTATTTCTGATGCTTTAAAATTTCCTATTGTGATTGGCAAGAACACGGATATTAAACTGGGGTCAATAAAGTTTAACTGCCCTATAAAACCTTCTCTTGTCCGATTGGGAACACAGCCTATCCCTGTAATTGAGGATGGATTTTCAAGATTAGTTGTCAAAAATAGCGGAACAATCGAAATAGGTGGTCTTTTTATATGCCAAACGGGGGTAAAAATATTAATTAGAGAAGGTGCTGTTTTTTCGGTAGCTGATAAAGTGAAATTTGGCCATCTAAGTAAAGTCGTATGTTACAAGAAAATATCCATAGGAAATGATTTTAGAATGTCTTGGGAGTGCCAGATATTTGACACCGATTTTCATTTTGTCTATAATACAGAAAAAAACAAGTATTATCCCCGGTTAAAACCTGTTATTATCGGAAACGATGTATTTGTGGGTAATCGTTCTACAATCGGTAAAGGAACGATCTTACCAAATGGTTCGATTGTGTCATGTAACTCAAATGTTTCAGGTGACTTTTCTATAAATGGTGATAACATTCTCATTAAAGGGAATCCTGCTGTGTTCGTGAAAAACAATTTAATAATGGGTAATAGCTTTTATCCGGAAAAGGAAGAAATAGTCGCTCAAATGTTAAACGAATAATGATTCAAATAATCCATTCACAATGAGCAGCATCAAGAAAGATCTAGCCAAAAATACTATTTGGAATAGTGTAGAGCGCTTCTCTAATATGGGTATTCAACTATTGTGTACCTTTATTTTGGCAAGATATCTCACACCTTCTGACTATGGTATAATTGGTATGCTTGCAGTATTTAATGCCGTTGCAAATAGCTTTATAGATTCAGGCTTTGGTCTTTCTCTAATCAGAGAAAAAATGGTATCTCGAGAGGATTATTCTACAATACTTTATTTTAATGTTGTATTGTCTATGGTTTTTTACATAGCACTATACTTATGTTCGGGGTTAATCGCGGATTTTTATAATCAACCAATCCTTGTTGATCTGAGTAAGGTAGTGTTCCTAATGTTACCGTTTCAGGCTGTAGGACTTGTTCAGAATACTATATTGCAAAAAGAGCTAAAATTCAAAAAACTATGTATTATCTCTATATCATCATCTATAATTTCTGCAATTGTTGCTATTATTTTTGCATATATTTATGAGAATGTGTGGGCTTTAGCAATCCAAATGGTATTGAGTCAGTTCCTGCGATCGTTGTTTCTGTGGATATCAACAGATTTTGTACCTATATTAAAATTCTCAAAGGTCAGTTTTGCTAAATATTTTGCTTTTTCTAAGGATATTCTTATCTCTGGACTTATAGGAAATATTATTGGTAATATACAGTCCATTTTAATAGGGAAATATTATTCTGCTTCAGATTTAGGGTTTTACTCTCAAGCTGACAGAATAAAAACCATAGCCTCTACATCAACTACAGGGGTTATACAAAATGTAACATATCCAACATTAGCAAAAGTCTACAATGATGGAGGAGATTTAAAAGGAGCATATAAAAAAGTAATAATGATAACAATCCTTTTTGTCGGTTCTGTAATGTCGCTATTAATGGGTATATCCTCAGATTTGTTTGGAATATTGATGGGTTCTCAATGGCGTGAGGCCGGCGTGTATTTTTTGTTGTTAGGTATAAGTGGATTGCTCTTTCCACTGCATAGTGTTAATCAAAATATTTTACTTGTAAAAGGAGAGTCAAAAAAAATACTTTATCTGGAAATCAGCAGGAGATGCATTATGTTGATTATCGTATTCATTACAATACATTTCAACGTCTATCTATTTGCCGCAGGTTTATCTATATATTCTTTTCTACTTCTTTTCCTCAACCTTTCGGTATGTGGAAAGCCCATCGGTTATGGTATATGGAGTCAGTTAAGGGATGTTTCTCCTACTTTATTGAAACAGATTTTTGTAACTCTGCTTTGCCTTGTCGTTTCAAATTTTATGGAGGATATAAATATCTATTTTAGAGTAGTCGTTACATTGCTTTTGGGCTGTTCACTTCTATTATTACTTTTTGTGAGAGACCCTTATTTTAAAATGGGTATAAAGCTGCTTCCAATAAAACGTAAGTAATTATGCTGGGATTGGTTGTATTATTAATTGCGCTCCTTCTGCATTTTACCGGTTATAGAAGATATAGCCTATTGCTGTTTGTATTCATGGCTTTGCGTTACATGAAAATTGTACCAATGGCAGTTATGGCCGTAAATGGTATTGATTTAGCTATTGTCTATATGATAATAGTAACTGTAAGTCAACGTATCCAAACGCTTGCTTTTACAGAAGATTCTAAATTGTTATTCTGTATCAGCCGACTCTCCCTTTTCCTAATTATATCTTTTGCAGTGGGAATGATATATTATGGTCTTACTCCTTTTCAATCCTTTATGGGATGCCGCCAATTGTGGCTGTTTCCGGCATATTTTTTTTCTAAGAGACGTACCAAAAGATGATATCATTTGGCTTTTTAAGGCATTATATTATATTACTCTTATTCATGCATTGTTATACATAATACAGTGTTCAACAGGTTTGCCTGTATTAGGAGTGGCAACACCGGAGTATGATCGAATCACTCATACGCTTAGATATAACAATCATCCTGTTTACATGACCTTGTTTTTCTATCTGTCTTTATTATTTCCCAACTACATAGGAAAACAAATCTCCAAGTTTTCAGCAATAGTATTTGCTGCCGCAGTCTTTATTACAATGACAAGAACCATTATGGTGTTTGTTGTCTTATTTACATTTCTTGGAATATTTTTAAGTGGTAAAAAATCTACAATACTAAAGTTTTCAATAATTGGTGCTATTCTTTTTATCCCATTGTCAGATGCATTGCTATCAAGATTTGGTGAAAAAGCTGGTACAAAAGGTGATATTTTTGCATTTATTCATGGGCGGTTTATAGATTATGCACACACGGGTAAAGCGCATGATGATGTTGGGACATTAACATATCGTTTTGCTTGGGTTTATGAGAGGGCAGAATATATGTTGACAAACGGTATTGTTGAATCGGTTTTTGGATTGGGTTTCCTGCCTCCATCAGAACCGGAAGTCGCAAAACGGCTATATAATTTCAAAATAGGTCTTGTTGACCAGAACAAGATTATTAGTCCAACATTTACGCCGGACATAGGATATGGTAATATCATTGCGCAATATGGTTTTCTGGGTGCATTCTTTTTTATCTCTCTTTGGGTTAGGCTCGTAAAAATTCATTTTGAAAATAGAGAATATCACCCAATCACATTTTGCATGTATTTATATCTATTGACTCTATTCGCATTGAGTATCTCTGGACCAGGAATATCATATCAAGATATGCTTATACTACCATTTTTATCCTCTAATTTGGCACTAATGCCATCGACAAATGAAAAATCTATCAAAAATTATTAGTAGCAGCTATGATAATAATCCACATAGAATCTGGTCTGGGCAACCAGATGCTTTCCTATTGTGAATATCTTTCACTGAAATATGCCAATCCGAATCAGGAGTTTTTTATAGAAACGATAGTTTTTGAAATTCCTGAGTGTAACGAGGTCATTTGCCAATGGAACGGTTATGAACTTGAGAAGATTTTTGGTATCAAAGAACCAAAGAACATCAAGTCTCTCTTTTCGGACGACGAGTGGACTCAGATAATATCAGAAATTCGTGCAACAAAATTCTGGATTCACAACTGGAATTATCCCGTTGTATTCACGGAGGTTCTGAATCGTCATGGTCTTCAACTTGAAAATGTTCGTGGCGACTTTGATCCTAACCATAATATTATTACAGGTACGGAAGACCAGCATAAAACGTGGAAGGACAGACTCAGAGAGTCATATATTGGAAATACAGTAAAGCGCGTACTTCAGTCTCTCAACGAAGAGAAATACGCTTATGCAAACGATTCTCGTGACAAACTGTTCTGTCATACAGATAGCGATATTTTCACTGGCCAGTGGTTAAAATTTAGCAATCGTGGAAATGATATCCATTTGATTGAGGCTCAGATACGAGAGTCATTCAGGTTTCCCGAGATAGTAGATGAACAGAACCTACAGATGGTTGAATACCTCAAAACCGTCAATTCTGTAGCTATTCATGCTCGTAGAGGTGATGCACTTGGCGGGCTTGCATGGTGTTATAAGTATGGTTATTTCAAGCGTGCTGTAAAATACATCCGAAAGCATGTAGATAATCCGGAATTTGTATTCTTCACCAATCCAGGTAGCGTGGAATGGTGCAGAGATAACGCTAAGTTATTCGGCCTTGACATACGTAAGGACACCATCAAGTTTGTTGACTGGAATAAGGGCGAAGACAGTTTCCGTGATATGCAGCTTATGGCCATGTGCAAGCATAATATTATAGTTCCAAGTTCTTTTGGGTGGTGGGGTACTTTCTTCAACACCAATCCAAATAAGATCACTATTTCTCCTTCTATTACAATTAACACCACAAATCATTGTTAAGATATGGCTGATTCTCGCTTCGTGAAATTGTTATCCATCCCTAAATCAATTTACGTTTCTGTCAAACTATTGGGCTGGGGGGGGTAAAATATGCTCTCAAACTTCCTATATTCGTAAGATATGAACTGTGTACTTAATTGTCTTGATGGAAAGGTGATAGTTAAAGAAAACTCCAATCACACCCAAAATGTTGAGCATAGGCTTTTCATCAACTGGTATATTTGACAAGAAGTATTCTCGAACAATATTAGAGATAGCTGGTTTAATAGAACTCGAAGGACCTGTATGTTTTGGACAAGGCACAAGACTTAGTGTAGGCAAAACAGGAACATTATCGCTTGGAGCAGGTTTTTCAAAGTACTGCGGAAAGCACATTTGTATGTGTCAAC
>ENA-OPZZ01000686-OPZZ01000686.1-human-gut-metagenome-genome-assembly--contig:-NODE-686-length-25155-cov-5.272455_pt1 | contig 25155 bp, 24 predicted proteins | sample MGYA00242487_ERZ504511 | MGnify/ENA primary metagenome ERZ504511 (study PRJEB26092, sample SAMD00036241) | human gut metagenome | host: Homo sapiens | study: EMG produced TPA metagenomics assembly of... | reverse complement strand
TTCGTTCGACTTGCATGTGTTAAGCACGCCGCCAGCGTTCATCCTGAGCCAGGATCAAACTCTCTAAATAAATGTTTGCTCCAGGTCAAAATCAACTCTTGGCTAATTTATCCCTTTTACTGTTTTTTAAGGATCTTTCGATCGTTCGTTTTTATGATTTTAAAAAGAACTTTCGAGGAATGTGTTTCACTGTTCAGTTATCAAAGATCATTTTTTTGCATTGCCGTTTGTCTCAAACAGCTTTGCTATTATATCATGTCGTTTCCTGCCTGTCAAGAACTTTTTTCAACTTTTTCGAAGCTGTTTTTGTTTCTCTCTTGCAGCAACTTTGATATCTTATCACATCCAACCGGCTGTTGTCAAGAACTTTTTTCATTTCTTTTTGACAGCTTTGTGATCTCTGCGAGATCTCTCAGACGCAACTCTGATAGAATACCATTGTATACATGGTTTGTCAACAGTTATTTTCATGTTTTTTATTTTTTGCGAATAACCAAAATATCAGATTTTTCATGTCTTTTATTCCATTTCCCCTTCATTCGCCTCTTCCAGTGTCACTTCCGTTTCCGGCTGTCCCTGATCTTCCACATAATCGAAGCACAGGACCGCCTGTGGCCAGTTCAGGCTGATACGGGCACTTTTCTGTTTTTCTTTTCCGGCTTTCCGGATCAGTTCCAGAAGTTCTCCGAGGATTTCCCGGGTGAGATATCCTCCACGCCAGTGAAAAGTAAACACTCGACCTTTTTTTGCAGTCTGTAATGCTCGCTTATACACATCCTCCTGCTTCGTGAAGGACAGTTTCTTTTCCCTATAATAGAAGTGATCCCCATCCGTACAGTGTGGAGCCGGTGCGATCAGCGGTTCGTGATCCCGGAAGATATTTTTGTCATCCAGATTGAAGTAGTCGTAACGGATGCCATTGTGACTCAGGGAATTGTCAAAGGTGACATCCATGTGATAATATTTGCCACCCAGTTTTACGATATTCCAGGTGTGGCGGTATTTGATCCCTTTTTCCGGGTTGTTGCCGCAGATAACGATCATACACCAGAGCCCCAGTGCATCGCACAAAACTTTTACTGCCTTGGCAATCCCCTCGCAGACACCCACACCCTGTCCCAGCGGTCCGATGATCTCATGGGAATAGGCTTTCTTTAATTTATCATACCGGACATTCTCGCATATAAAGTCGTGGACAAATTTTTCTTTTTCCCACTCGGACTTATCCTTTACCGGACGCACCAGCTTTTCTACTCTCGCCTGCATGGCGCGCTGGTGTTCTTTTACTTTATTTTTCTCAAACAGATATTCCGGCACAAAGATCAGGTTCGGGGAATCCTGATAATATTTGTAGCGAAATCCCGTCGCCCAGAAGATCTCTGGGTGATCCAGACGGAGCTGGAAAAACACATTGTAGAGTTCTTCCGGCTCCAGACGTGGAAGCAAGATCTCATCTGCCATGTTCTGAAATCCCTGAAGGATATTATGGTCGGCAGACTGCTGCGTTTTGTTCATGTGGTTATAATAATATGTTTCGATGACGGTTCTCCTTTGCATTTCTTCTTTTCACAAATAGGGGTGGAAAATGCGATTCTGCGCCTTTTATTTTGTTCCCTATTTTCTATATTCTTCAATCATACTTTCCTTATACATTATACTACAACGGTCACTGCCAACAGCACAATTGCAAAGACTATATTCCATACCGTAAAATACCGAAAATATTGCCCTTTTGTACCAGCTGTTTCATTCTTTTCACTTTCCTGTACATAAAATTTATAAGAGATCAGACTTGCCAGGGAAGCGATCAGGGTTCCCAGACCTCCAATATTCACTCCCCGGAGAAGCATAGGATAGTCTGTAGTAAAACCGGAAAGTAAAATAGCCGCCGGAACATTGCTGATGACCTGGCTGGCAGCAAAACCAAGAATAAGTTCATGTCCTTCCAGTACTTTTATCAGGAGTTCTTTTACGATTGGAATCCGCCCCATATTTCCGATAAATACAAAAAATGCAACAAACGTAAGAAGCAGACTATAATCTACTCTCAGCGGTAAAAATTCTTCTTTTCCACTTCCGAAAAGGAACAGACAAATCAGAAGTGTAATTCCCAGAAGCACTTGCCAGGACAGCACACGTAAAACCGTTGCCAGACTTACGCAAAAAAGGAATAGCAAAATCAGATTTTCAGCTATTTTGTTCTTTTGGGTTTTTCTCCTGATCTGTTCTATCTGTATACTTTCATTCCTCTGTAACAGACAGCCCCCGATCAGAAGAAGCAAAGATACCAGTGACAAAGGTCCCATGACCTTTACAAAAGACAGAGCAGACATTCCGGAGACGGAATACAAATACAGATTCTGCGGATTACCCACCGGAGTTGCCATACTTCCAAGATTGGCAGCTATCGTCTCCATGGTAATCACCGGAATCATCCGCTGATCCAGTTTTGCCATACGCAGCACCAGAATCGTAAACGGCACAAAAGTCAGAAGTGCCACATCATTGGTAATCCACATAGAGCAGAAAAAACAAAGTCCCACCAGAACCAGCATCAACTGCCGGAAAGTGTGTACCTTTTTCAGCAGTGTATTCGCCATCTGTTCAAATAACCCAGTCTTCTTAAATCCCTCCATGATCGTCATCAGACAAAACAATAAAGCCAGTACTCTGGTGTCAATATATCCTGCATAAGCTCGGTCCGGTCTGACAAAAAACATGGAAATAACAGCAAGAAAAACCGCGATACAAAGCACGGTTTCTCTTTTTAAATATACAATTACTCTCTTCATCTTCTTATACCAGTGTCAGAACCCGGCTCGTCAGGGATATGACCAGAATGATCACCGCGATGATTCCCACGATCCGGAAGATTTTTGTCTGTCGTACCGACTGATACTTCATGCCTCTTGCAAATCCCTTCGGGTTGATCGCCATGAAAAGGGCGATGGCAAGGCAGATCGTATCAAAAATAATACCTATCCAAAATTCCATAGATGTTCTCCTTTATATTTTCTGTGTTCCAGTATACCGCAATTTTCAGGAAAAGAAAATCCTTTTATCCGATCCCCGCAATCGCCGTCAGCAGCTTCAGCACTCCTGCCAGTGCCATCACAAGTACCGGGTTCCATTTTGTTTCCCGAAGAAGAATCAGGCAGATCACAAAGATTCCCACCATCACCCAGCGGGTGTCCGCCAGTGCGATGACATCCGCCCTGTTCCAGAAGGCAGATACCAGAATCGATACGCCCGCAGACGCGATCATTGCCACGACAGCCGGTCGCAGAGACTGCAAGACGCTCTGCAACAGATCCATTTTCTGATATTTCAGGTACAGCCAGGCAAGTAACGTTACCAAAATGCATGAAGGCAGAATACATCCCAATGTGGAAACCAGCGCTCCCGGGATTCCGGCGATCTTGGTTCCGACAAAGGTTGCGGAATTAATCGCGATGGGACCCGGTGTCATCTGGGAAATGGTGATCAGATTGGTGAATTCTCCCATGTCCAGCCATCCGTGACGGCTCACCACCTGTTCCTGAATTAACGGCATCGCGGCATAACCGCCTCCGAAGCTGAACATGCCGATCTGAAGAAAACTGAAAAATAACTGAAAATAAATCATTTCTTCCGTTTCCCCCTTCCTGCCAGTACTGTGCGGATCACTCCCATCGCGATACAGATCAGCACGATATACACCACCGGAATTTCCATCACATAAGAGGCGATAAAGCGGCTACCATGATCACAATCGATGTCCACTCTTTTTTCTTTGTGATCCCCGCTACCATATCCCATACCACGGAAGCGATCACTGCTCCCACGCCAGCCTGCATCCCGTCCAGAAGCTCACTGATGATGAAATTATCCCGAAATATCTGATAAAAACAGAGATCACAGAGATAATAAGAAAAGGTGGCAGAACTGTTCCGAAAATTGCTGTCAGTACCCCTGCAAGACCGGCCAGTTTATAGCCAACCACAATTGCTCCATTTACCGCGATCGCCCCAGGTGCCGACTGTGCAATAGCAATCAGATCCAACATCTCATTTTCTTCGATCCAATGGTACTTATCCACGAACTTATCCTTCATCAGCGTAACGATCACATACCCGCCACCAAAAGTAAAGGCACTCAGATATAACGTGGACAAAAACAATTTCCAAAGCACCTTTTGTTTTTTCCTCACATTCTTCCTCCTGATTTTCATCTGTTTTATCTTTTCAGCAACATACGCTTTTATTGTATCAGTTTCTTTTTTTCTTTACAATCACTTCCGTAGTTCAACAGAACAAAGAACGTGTTCTGACACATCCGCATGAAACATTTTTCATTTACAGAAAAGCCTTTTTTGACGTAGAAAAGGGTGCATCGATTTTTATAAAAATCGATGCACCCATCTCTAATGATCCGACAGCATTTTTCTGTCTTTATTTTTTGATGTTGAATGCTTCTTTTCCCGGAAATACTGCTGCTTCACCGAGTTCTTCCTCGATTCTTAACAGCTGGTTGTATTTTGCCACACGTTCGCTTCGGCTTGGTGCACCGGTCTTGATCTGACAGGTGTTCAGTGCTACTGCAAGATCTGCGATCGTGGTGTCTTCTGTTTCACCGGAACGGTGAGAGGAAATGGCGGTATATCCTGCTTTGTGTGCCATCTTGATAGCTTCCAGTGTCTCGGATACGGAACCGATCTGGTTCAGTTTGATCAGGATGGAGTTTGCACAGCCAAGGCCGATTCCTTTTGCCAGGCGTTCAGTGTTGGTTACGAACAGATCATCGCCAACCAGCTGTACCGTATCTCCCAGCTCTTTGGTCATCATCTGCCATCCTTCCCAGTCTTCCTCATCCAGACCGTCTTCAATGGAGTAGATCGGATATTTGCTGCACAGTTCTTTCCAGTGTGCTACCAGTTCTTCCGATGTAAATTTCTTTCCGCATTTTGGCAAAACGTATTCGCCCTTCTTGCTTCCTTTCCACTCACTGGATGCTGCATCCATAGCCAGTACGAAATCTTTGCCCGGTTCATAGCCTGCTCTTTTAATCGCTTCCAGAATGCACTCGATGGCTTCTTCATCGCTGCCAAGATCCGGTGCGAATCCACCTTCGTCACCTACGGAAGTAGCCAGACCTTTCTCTTTTAACAAAGCTGCCAGTGCGTGGAATACTTCAGTACACCAGCGCAGACCTTCTTTGAAGCTTGCTGCTCCGGCAGGCATGATCATAAATTCCTGTACGTCTACCGTGTTCGCTGCATGTGCACCACCATTTAAGATGTTCATCATTGGCAGTGGCAGACGGTTGCCATTTACACCGCCCAGGAAACGATACAGTGGCAGATCCAGTGCGTTTGCTGCTGCTCTGGCACCTGCGATCGATACTGCCAGAATAGCGTTTGCACCCAGATTTGATTTGTCTTTGGTTCCATCTGCTTTGATCATAGCTGCATCTATCGCATAGATATCCAGCGCATTGACGCCTTTTAATGTTTCATTGATTACCGTGTTTACATTGGCAACCGCTTTGGACACACCTTTGCCTCCGAATTTTTCTTTATCTCCGTCTCTCAGCTCCAGTGCTTCGAATTCTCCGGTAGATGCGCCGCTGGGTGCGGTTCCTCTTCCCATGGTACCATCCGAAAGATAAACCTCTGCTTCTACAGTAGGATTGCCTCTGGAGTCAATAATTTCACGTCCGATTACTTTTTCAATTGTCAAATGTTTCATACTATCCCTGACCCTTTCCCATGGATGATCCTCTGCTCCCATTTTGCAGAAGCAGAAAGGATCTTCCCACGACTTATTCACATGATGGTTAGTTTTTACTAACTGCAATAAGTTTATCGCAACTTTATGGGATTTTCAATAGGCTTAAACAGGATTTTTTCTCATTTACTTTTTCTTTTTCTGTGTTTTTTCCAGCCGTGCCGCTTCCTTACGGTATGTCTGTGTCCGATTCTGACAAACGGGACATACTGAAGGGGCACTCTTCAAAGGTTCTCTGCAATCTCATATGCCTGTTCATAGAAATATTCCTGGGCATTCAGCGGTTCTTCATCCGTTGGCAGGATCCGGTAAATTCCCTCACCGTTTTCCTGACGGGCCTGCTGATTGTCTTTCAGCATGATCCGGAACATTTCCAGAAGGCGTGCTTTGATTTCTTCGTCATAAACCGGAGCAGCTACTTCCACACGGCGCAGAGTGTTTCTGGTCATAAAGTCTGCGGACGCAATATAGATTTTTTCTCTTCCTTCACTTCCGAAAATATAGATTCTGGAATGTTCCAGAAAACGTCCGACGATACTTCGTACATGAATATTTTCCGTCTTGCCTGGAACCTGTGGAATCAGACAGCAGATTCCACGGATCACCATATCGATTCGTACACCGGTACAGGAGGCTTCCACCAGTTTCTCCATGATTTTCTTATCCGTAAGGGAATTCATCTTCAGTCCAATGTAAGCCGGTTCCCCTGCTCTGGCATGTGCAATCTCTTCATCCATCATATCCAGAATCTTATTCTGCAGGCATTTCGGAGCCACCAGCAGATGATCCACATGTTTGATCGTCTCTCCCATGGCAAGAGCCTGGAATACATTGGCTGCTTCCAGTCCGATATCTACATTATAAGTCATCAGCGACAGATCCGTATAAAGCCGTGAAGTTTTTTCGTTATAGTTTCCGGTACCGATCTGTGTATAATATTCAATCTGTTCATCTGCTTTTTTTCGTGATCAGACAGAGTTTTGAATGAACTTTATAGCCATCCAGTCCGTAGATGACACGACACCCTGCATCCTCCAGCAAACGGGACCATCCAATATTGTTTTCTTCATCAAAACGTGCTTTCAGTTCCACCAGTACCAGCACTTCTTTTCCATTTTCTGCCGCTTCGATCAGTGCTTCTACTACTTTACTCTGTTTTGCCACACGATACAGCGTCATCTTGATGGAAACCACATCTTTATCGTTGGCTGCTTCGTGGAGCATATTCAGAAACGGATTGATACTTTCATACGGATAGGAAAGCAGTTTGTCCTTCTCTTTAATCTGATCCAGAATCGGACGGTCACCGGTAAGGCCGGGATTTTCTTGGTGTTCTTCTTTCATAGAATAATTCCGGAATCTTACGAAGAGCATCCTCGATCTGGAAAACGAAGGACAGATCCAGCGGTGCCTGACTGTGGAATACATACTGTGATTTTATTGCCAGATGTTCACAGATCAGTTTCACACTGCCCTCGCTGAGTTTTCTGGAAAGTTCGATCCGCACCGGTGCAAGTTTCTTTCTTTTTTGATCAGATCTGCCATAAATTCCCGGTAATCCAGATCTTCATCGTACAGCGCATCGGCGTCAATATCTGCATTTCTGGTTACACGAAGCAGGGATTTTTCTTTTACCTGATACCCCTTGAATACTTTTGGAATGTAGTGGAGGATCAGTTCTTCCGACAGCATATACGTATTGCCTCCCGGCAGGCGGATCAGCCGTTCAAATACACCGCTTCCACATGGTATAATCCCCAGGCGTTCTTTTCCACTCTTGGTGGTCAGGACAACCACCGCATAGATTTCTTTATTTTTCAGAAATGGGAATGGCTGTCGTTTCCCCACAATGGTCGGTGAAATCAAGCCGGAAATCTCCATATCAAAATATGCTTCCAGAAATTTATTTTCTTCTTCCGTGATCTTACTAAAATCCACCAGACGAACGCCGTATTCCTCAATCTTTTCCATGAGTTTTCCATACACTTCATCTTTTCTCCTGTTCAGGATCTCCACCTGTGGAAGAATCGCCTGAATCTGTTCTTTCGGCGTCATATGTGTTTTATTATCTCTGGAATCTTTTGCCACCAGCATCTGATCGATCAGCGAGCCTACACGCACCATAAAGAATTCATCCAGATTGCTCTGATAGATCGATGCAAATGTCAGTCTCTCACATAATGGGACTTCTGGATTTTCAGCTTCTTCCAGTACACGTTCATTGAATTTCAGCCAGGAAAGTTCCCGGTTCATATATATGCTGCTCATAGTGTTTTCTCACCTTTCTCTGTGTATTTTTTACTTTTTTCTTTTCCGAAATATTCATTCCAGTATTCCTAATATAGCATAGCATTCCCCGACTTATATTAGATATATGTTAAATCTATGTTAAATCAGCCCGCCGGGAAAGGCAGGCTGATAAACAGATTATATTTTGGTATATTATTTTAATGTTACATTTAATTTTACCGGCTGATGATCGGTATATTCGAACTGTGTGTTGATATTTTCCACTTGATCGATCTTCAGATTATCCGAAACGATGAAGCCATCCAGTACATATACCTGTGAATCATCATAGTTACCGCTGTATGGTCCGTTTAACAGGCGGCAGGTCGGTACATTATCGGATACTGCATAAGAAAATCCTTCCGGGATATCTTCTTTTCCGACCTTTCCCGGAACCCAGCTGTCTTTATCGTGGATCGGATAGGTGTCCATTCCATCAAATGTCTGGTTAAAGTCCCCGCCGGCAATCACATAATTTCCTTTTTCATACTCTTCTTTTAACTTCTTCACCAGAACTTTCCGCTGCGCGATCTTACCTTCTCCGCTGTCATAAGCTTCCAGATGAAAATTGATCAGAACCAGCTCTTTGTCACTGCCTTTTATCGGAATTCTTGTTTCCAGCATACAGCGCTTAAGATTGCAGGTTTTTACCGGCCATTTGAAAGATTCCGGAAGTGCGATTCTGGAAGCCTCCGATACTTTGTAATCAGAATATGTTACCAGGCCGCTTTCAACTTTACCGATCGTCGGAAGCGGGTATGGGACATATACGCATTTGAAATTACATGCAAAGATTCCATTTACACCCAGTGCTTTTTCGTAGTAAGCTTTTTCGTTGATGTGATAAGATCGTTTGGAATCAATGTCTACTTCCTGAAGAAAACAGACATCGGCATCTGCATCATTCAGAATGCCGGCAATTCCTTTCATATTGTGCTTTACCAGATCTTTCGTCTCCGGCATGACTTTACTTCCGCCGTCCATAAAGAAATCTTCGTCTTTGCTAAGTCCGGCATATCCGGTATTATAGGTCAGGATCGTCATCGAATCTCCTGTAGATATGGACTGTTTTCCACTGGTTGTGTTCAAAGTCTCTATCTGATCCGGACGGTATTCCAGCGCTGTCAGAATGGCAACAGCCACCAGGAGAATCAATACAATTCCAAGTATGATTCCACCTAAGATCTTCCCAAATTTTTTTGCATGTTGTACCTCCGTGTTTTTTATCTTTTGGCAGATACCAAAGTAACATAGTAATTATATCCGCCTGATATATTTATCTATTATAACAGTAGTTTTGTAGAAAATCCATTCATAAACCGAGGAAAATACGGACAATTTCACGGTGGTTTTTCTAGGATATCGGTGTTATAATGAGCCATATTATGTAAGGAGGCGATTATCTATGGCTACACCACTTCTTGTGTTGATCATATTGGCAATTGTGATTATTGCATCAATCATAACATCTGTTGTCACGTATGTTATTTTATCCGGGAGAAATAAAAGAATCCGTCTGGCAGAGCAATACCGCCAGCTTGGTATTACAGAACAATATCTGAAGATTCAGGATGAAATCGAGAGGATCATCCGTTACAAAGATATCAAACTTACAACGGCGTCACCTGTAAAGATGTCAAATCCGGAAGACGGACAGAATGAAAAAGAAACAGAATCAGGAACATTCGCAGATGACCTCTGGTTCATCGTCCGCGGAAAGGACAGAAAGACATCTGAAAAGCTTCTGGAATACTGGCACTTCATCTGTGAGAATTCCGAATGGAAATGTATAGAGCGCAAGAAAAAAGGTTAAAAATCAGGAAAACCGACAATCTGTACCATACGGGAATCTGCTTCATTCGAAGCAGATTCGCCGGGCACAGTCTGTCGGTTTTATTTTCTGTATTATTCTGCGTATTTTTATTTTTCGATAGTTTCTTTCTTATAAACTTTCTGCTGTGAAAATCCTCTTCCTCGCACTTCATTTACATTTCCAATGATCATAAATGCATGTGGGTCGATCTCCTGTACCAGCTGGTTCAGGCGCATAAGTTCACGATTGGAAACTACGGTAAGGATCATCGGCTGATCGTTTTTCAGATATCCGGTCTGTGTATAGACCAGTGTCGTTCCACGGTCAAGACGCTCCTGGATCAGACGGTTCAGTTCTTCGTATTTTTCAGTCATGATCTCTACTTTTGTTCTGGTAGATCCCATCAGCAGTACCTTGTCCAGAATGACGGTATAGATCAGTACCAGTAAGATACCGTATACAATCTCTTCTTTGTTAGTGAAGAGCATCTGTGAGATCAGAATTATAAAATCAAATACATACAGCATCACAGATACCGGAAGTCCGAACTTTTTGTTGAGAACCAACGGCGGAATATCCATTCCCCCGGTCGATGCACCGCAGCGTATTACAATTCCGATTCCCATTCCGATCATCAGACCGCCGCAGATTGTTGATAACATCTTATCGTCTGTTACATTCTGAAGTGCCGGTATCTGTTCGAGCACACCCAGAATAACCGGGTAATAGAATGTACTGACCAGTGTTGTAAGTGCAAATTTCATTCCAAGGACAGCCGCTCCAAGTAAGAACATCAATGTATTGAAGATTAATACAAATGTATGGATTGGAAGCCCGAAATAATGGTGGATTGCAATACCCAGTCCTGTCGTTCCGCCCGTGATCATATCATTTGGCAGAATAAACATGACGATCGCCAGTGCATAAACTGTATTCCCCAACAAGATCATACACAGATTTTTTAAATTCACTTGCTTCATAGTATATCCTCTCCTGACATTTTCATCCTTATTAGTATAAAGGATGATATCTTTTGAAACAAGAATTTTTTATAATATCTTTTATATATCTACAATTGTTTCTATAATATTTTCTTTTATTTCGGCATTTTACTTATGATATGGTTCATGGCTGATGATCCGGTAGCTTCGGTAGATCTGTTCCAGGAGGATCACCCGCATCAGCTGATGTGGAAATGTCATCTTTGAAAAACTTAGTGCATAATCCGAGCGTTTCAGCACTTCTTTTCCAAGTCCGATCGAGCCGCCGATGATAAATATAATGTGACTGGTTCCCTGGATCCCAAGCTTGTCAATCTTTTCTGCCAGTTCTTCTGAGGTCAGAAGTTTTCCCTTGATTTCAAGTGTAACGACGTAGGCATCGTCCTTGACATATTTGAGAATCCGCTCTCCTTCTTTGTCGCGGATACCATCTTCTACGGTCTCACTTGCATTATCCGGAGTCTTTTCATCTGCCACCTCGATGATCTCCAGCTTACAGTAGCGGCTTAGACGTTTGCTGTATTCTGCGATTGCATCTTTTAAATATTTTTCTTTTATCTTTCCCACTGTGATTAATGTTATCTTCATTCTATTGTTCTTTCTATCTCTGCTTTTTTTAATTTTAACTATAATTAATAATCTTTCGAAAAACTAATTTCTGCACATCTATTCTGCTAATAATTTTTCTGCCTTAGTGATTAGTGTTCTTCTATTCTGTTATCTGATACATATATAATTCATGTAATGCTCTTGTTGCGCAGATATATTTTGCCTGATTCAACATCGGGTTTCCGGCATCCTGGAACACACCGAATACCTGGTCGAATTCCAGACCTTTTGCAAGATAAAAGGTTGTGACGGTAAGTCCTTTTTTGAATACGGAACTGTTGCGGTCGATATAATGCACTTCTTCGCCGCGGGCTTTTAATATCTGGTATAAGGTGGATGCCTCTGCTTCCGTCATGGTAATAATGGCAGCAGTCTCATACTCGTCTTCTCCAAGTTTGGCTTTTGAAAGGATTTCATCCAGAACTGCATCTTCTGTCTGGAATTGTTCTTCTACCACTTCTTTTCCATGACGTTTTAAAAGTTCTACGTCTTTGACACCAGTCAGTTTTTCGGCATATCTGGCAATCTCCATTGTATTCCGGTAACTTTTATTCATCACGATCTTGCGAATCTTCTGATCAAATACGCCCGGAAGGAACTGCAATACATCACGCATCTGTTCATCTAAAGTCTGTGCTTTATCACCGAGAATGGTCATCCGGCATTTGAAGATCTGATTCAGGATCACATACTGCAGATAAGAATAGTCCTGCATTTCGTCAATAACCAGATGCTTGATATGATTATGCACAGCTTTTCCGGTCAGGCGGTACTTCAGATACAATACAGGAAATACATCTTCGTATTCCAGTTTGCGCTTTTCATATTCGACATCCGGAAGTGACGGGTATCCGCATTCTTCCAGAAGCCAGCCGTATATCTTGTAGATGTCCTTTGTTACATACATCTTATCGAATTTCTCCTGTACGATCAGGAGCTCTTCTTCCGAAAGATCACGTCCAAGTAATGTCTCGTATTCATCAACACAATAATCTCTGATTGCGTCCATCCGGCTGAGCAGAGGTGCATTCTGGAATTTGAAATAAAAGAGATTGATCAGTTCTTCTTCTGTCTTCTGAATTCCTTTATATTCGATTGCACGGAAATCCATCAGTTCATCTTCCAGTCTTGCAAGGAATCCTTCCATCATTCCGACAAAGCCTTCCAACTGTTTCTCCTCAAAGCGTTCTGTCAGATACGGGTCCTGAAGCTTCATGGTTCTTTCCAGCTGGTCATAGCGGTCTTCACAGTCCGGAACGATACCTTTCAATTCCCGGTATGCGAACAGGTCAAAACTCATCTCCTGAATATTTTCCTCACCCAGTTCCGGAAGAATATGGGAAATGTAATCTGAAAATACACTGTTTGGAGAAAGGATCAGTACATTAGAGGATTTCAAATGCTCTCTGTCATGATACAACAGATAGGCAATCCGGTGTAAAGCAACGGAAGTCTTACCGCTTCCGGCAGCACCCTGGATTGCAAGGATACGGTCATGTGTATTACGGATGATCGCATTCTGTTCTTTCTGGATCGTACGGACGATATTTTTGAGCTGTACATCGCTGTTCGTTCCAAGTTCCTGTTTTAAAATATCATCATCGATCTTGGTATCGCTTTCGAATGCATAGACCATCTTTCCATTTTTCACTTTGTACTGCCATTTGGCGGCAATTTCACCTTCGATCAGTCCGGCTGGTGCCTCATAAGATCCAGGGCCTTTGTCATAATCGTAAAAAAGCCCGCTGACCGGTGCTCTCCAGTCATAGATCAAAGGCAGCATACCCGTACGTTCCGCAAAGTTACCGATGCCGATATAGAATATCTCCGGTTCGTCTTCGCCATCATAGATAAAATCCACACGTCCGAAAAACGGAGCTTCCAGCATTTTACGAAGCCGGTGCTGCATCTTCAGTTTTTCCTGATTGTCATTGACCTGGTGTAAAAGAGCTTGCTGGTTGTCATAATTTTCATAGCCGTATTCATCCATCTCGGTGTAATTCTCCCAGTAGTATTCATTCATACTCTGGATGTCTTTCTGTCCGGCTTCGATGGATGCATCTACTTCGGCCAGGCGTGTGCGAATCTTCTCTGTTACTTTATTTAAAAATATCTTTCCGTCTGTTAAATCTAATTCTGTCATAATCTCCAACCTGTCTTTTTTTGTTTTATCCTTACATATCAGCAGGATTGATTTTCAGCTGTTTTCAGCATTAAATGTGTCTTACAATCATACCACATATATATGTTTTTATTCAAGTCTGGATGTACTGTCTGCAGGACCTGCTACTGACAGCTTTTTACGAACGCATGGTAATCTACAAAGACCTGTCGTTGGCAGTTTCTTGCGAACGCATGGCAAGCAAAAAGAGATATACACCAGAATCATTCTCATGTATATCTCTTATATAATTACGTGTTGTACATATTTATGAGTGCTTATAACATCATCTTTTCACTGTGCACAAAGAACTAAGCATTCTTTTTAGACAGATATTCGTGGATACCTTTGGCTCCTGCTTTACCTGCACCCATAGCAAGAATTACAGTTGCAGCACCTGTTACGGCATCTCCACCTGCGAATACGGCAGCTTTTGAAGTCTGTCCGTTCTCTTCCTCTGCTACGATACATTTTCTCTTGTTTGTCTCAAGTCCCTTTGTTGTAGAAGAGATCAGTGGGTTTGGAGATGTTCCAAGAGACATGATAACAGTGTCTAATTCAATCTCATATTCAGATCCAGGGATCTCAATCGGACGTCTTCTTCCGGAAGCATCCGGCTCACCGAGTTCCATCTTGATTACTTTCATACCTTTTACCCATCCATTTTCATCGACGAGGATTTCTTTTGGATTGGTAAGAAGATCGAACTGTACGCCTTCTTCTTTTGCGTGATGTACTTCTTCTACTCGTGCAGGAAGCTCTGCTTCACTACGACGATATACGATATGTACTTCTGCACCAAGGCGAAGTGCTGTTCTGGCAGCATCCATAGCTACGTTACCACCACCGACAACGGCAACTTTCTTACCTGCTGCGATTGGTGTATCGTAAGAATCATCGAATGCCTTCATCAGGTTACTTCTTGTCAGGTATTCATTTGCTGAGAACACTCCGTTAGCTGTCTCGCCAGGGATTCCCATGAACATTGGAAGTCCTGCTCCGGAACCGATGAATACAGCTTCAAAATCTTCCTCTTCCATCAACTGGTCGATGGTTGTAGATTTACCGATGACAACGTTTGTCTCGAATTTAACGCCAAGCTCTTTGACTTTTTCGATTTCTTTCTTAACAACTTTCTGCTTTGGAAGACGGAATTCAGGAATACCATATACCAGAACACCGCCAAGTTCATGCAGTGCTTCGAATACAGTTACTTCGTATCCGAGTTTTGCAAGGTCTCCGGCACAGGTAAGTCCTGACGGACCGGAACCAATGACTGCTACTTTATGTCCGTTTGTCTTTTCCGGTTTTTCCGGTTTGATATCATTTTCCAGTGCATAATCTGCGACAAATCTTTCCAGTTTACCGATAGATACTGCATCCCCTTTGATACCACGGACACATTTGCTCTCGCACTGTGACTCCTGAGGACATACACGTCCACAGATAGCAGGAAGTGCAGATGACTGTCCAATCACTTTGTAAGCTTCTTCAATATTGCCATCTTTGATCTGTGCAATGAATGCAGGAATATTGATGGATACAGGACATCCCTGGATACATCTTGCATTCTTACAGTTCAGACATCTTGTTGCCTCTTCCATTGCTTCTTCTTTATTATATCCATAACATACTTCTTCAAAATTCGTAGCACGAACCTTTGGCTCCTGCTCTCTTACAGGAACTTTCTTTAATACATCTGCCATTACTCGTCACCTCCGCACTGACCACATCCGCCATGATGTGTGTCGCCTTCCTGTAATTTCAGCATTGCACGACCCTCCTGAGTCTTGTACATCTGCTGTCTCTTCATAGCCTCATCGAAGTTGACAAGGTGTCCGTCAAATTCCGGACCATCTACACATGCGAACTTGATCTCATCGCCTACATGCAGACGACAGGCTCCGCACATACCGGTTCCATCTACCATGATCGGATTCATACTTACAACAGTAGGGATTCCCAGTTTCTTTGTAAGAAGACATACGAATTTCATCATGATCATTGGACCGATCGCGATACATACGTCGTATTTATTACCTTTTTCTACCAGTTCTTCTACCATTGTCGTAACCATTCCGGCATGACCGTAAGAACCGTCATCCGTACATGGATAATAATTACCAGATACTGCTTCCATCTCTTTTTCAAGGATCAGCATATCCTTTGTCTTGGAACCGATGATAACATCAGCATCTACGCCGTGCTCATGCAGCCATTTTACTTGTGGATAGACAGGTGCTGCTCCGACACCGCCTCCTACGAACAGGATCTTTTTCTTCTTCAGTTCTTCGATATCTTCTTCTACGAGTTCTGAAGCATTTCCTAACGGACCTGTGAAATCGCGGAAATAATCTCCTGCTTTTAATTCTTTCATTTTTGTTGTGGATGCTCCGACCGGCTGGAATACGATTGTGATCGTTCCGGCTTCTCTGTCATAGTCACAGATTGTAAGTGGGATTCTTTCCCCTTTTTCATCCATCTTTACAATGACAAACTGTCCCGGTTCACAATGTCTTGCTACACGAGGAGCTTCTACATCCATCAGAAAGATGTTAGCAGTTAATTGTTCTGCTTTTAAAATCTTGTACATCTTATTTCCTCCTAATTCCCAATATTACTATTATCATAATACGGCTTGTTCTATTTCGCAAGTAAAACCATATTTTTCAAAAAATGTCGATAAAATTGTTCAAGAATTTTTTTATTGTATATGGAATAAAATATGTTTTGCATACTTTGGTATAAAAACGCTGTCACATAACCCCATGTGACAGCCGTCGTTATCTAACTGTATTGTTGTTTAAAAATCAACTTCTGTTCCATAATAAGTGCATGTAAATAATTTAGCCATGGTTGCAGGATCAATTGCTCTTGGGTTAGATCCTGTACAAGCATCACCAACTGCAAGTTCTGCAATCTTATCCAGTTTTTCTTTAAACTCATCTTCGTTAATGCCGAACTCTTTCAGAGTCTTAGGAATATTCATCTTCGCATTGAACTCGTCAATCTTTGCACATAAGCTGTTGATCAGAGCTTTTTCAGATGTTCCAGGAAGTCCCATTCTGCGTGCAATCTCTGCATAACGAGATGCAGCTACTTTATCTTTTGCATTGTATTTGATTACATATGGCAGATAGATCGCATTGGCACATCCGTGAGGAATATGTCCGGTTGAGAATGCTGCACCTGTCTTATGAGCCATAGAATGTACGATTCCAAGTAATGCATTCGAGAATGCCATACCAGCCAGGCACTGTGCATAATGCATCTGCTCTCTTGCTTCCATATTCAGGTTATAAGATGCCGGCAGATAATCCAGAACCATCTCGATTGCCTGCAGTGCAAGTGGATCTGTAAATGGACAGTTGAGTGTTGATACATAAGCTTCGATCGCATGTGTCAGTGCATCCATTCCTGTGTAAGCAACCTGTTTCTGAGGAAGTCCTTCTACCAGTTCAGGATCAACGATTGCAACATCTGGTGTGATATTAAAGTCTGCCAGAGGATATTTGATTCCTGTATTGTAATCTGTGATTACGGAGAATGCTGTTACTTCTGTTGCAGTTCCTGATGTAGATGGGATGGCTGCAAATTTTGCTTTCTGACGAAGTTCAGGGAAACTGAATGGTGTGATAATATTCTCGAATGTTTCATCCGGATACTCATAGAATACCCACATAGCTTTAGCCGCATCGATTGGAGATCCACCGCCCATTGCTACGATCCAGTCAGGCTCGAATTCCTGCATTACTTTTGCGCCCTTCATAACAGTCTCTACAGACGGATCCGGTTCTACACCTTCGATCAGTTTGACTTCCATTCCGCCTTCTTTCAGGTAGTTCACTGCTTTGTCCAGGAATCCCTGACGTTTCATAGATCCGCCGCCGACTACGAGGACAGCTTTTTTACCTTTCAGATTTTTTAATTCGGATAAACATCCTTTTCCGTGATATACGTCTCTTGGTAATGTAAATCTTGCCATATCAAACACGCTCCTTTTATTATGTATTGATGCATTGTATAACTTGATAATATTTTTATCAACAAAGCATCGTTAATCTTTTAACATAATTGTACTACTAAGGAATTTATTTTTCAAGTGTTTGAAATGTTAAATTTGTGTTTTTTCTACTTCCCCAGTTGAAATTCATTTATTTGTATGTATTTTTTACAAAAATTCAAAATATGCAGAGCCGATCACAGTATTGATTTTTCTTTTACGTATTTGAAGTTTGTTAAAAACATTACATAATTCGACTTATATTTCCTTTTATTTGTTTTTCAGGATATCTTTTTGTGCTTTCATAATCTTATCACAGAAAACATCCTGCTTTTCGTTTTTTCTTAATTCGACTTCAATGTTCCCATCCTTTACAAAGATCACCCTATTACAAAAGCTTGCAACATATGCATCATGCGTTACCAGAACCACTGTCTTTTTCAAATCTTTGTTAATCATCTGCAGATATTCCATTACCGTTTCCGATGATGCAGAGTCCAGATTTCCCGTCGGCTCATCGGCAAGGATCAGATCCGAATGATTCATCAACGCCCGGCAGATCGCTGCCCTTTGTTTTTCGCCTCCTGATAATTCAAAGATTTTTTTATCCAGTAAAGCACGAACCCCCATAATATCAGCTAGTTTTTCTGCTTCCGTTATACTCTCTTCTACTGGACTGTGATCTAGAATCTTCGGCAGCATGATATTTTCTCTTACCGATAAACTGTCCATAAGATAGTAATCCTGATATATGAATCCAATTTCACGGCGTCTGATCATGGCAAGCCTGTCCCCTCTTAACGAATTACTGTCTTCACCTTTAAAAAAGACTTTTCCTTCCGTCGGCCGGTCCAGCAGTCCTAATAATTTTAAGAGTGTTGTTTTCCCAGATCCAGATTTTCCCATAATGGCTATGAATTCCTGATTATTAATAGTCAGATTGATTCCTTTTAATACATCTATTTTCGTTTCATTAACAAGATATGATCTCTTTAACCCTTCTGTCCGCAGTATTTCTATATTATTTGTCATGATTTTCTACCCCCTTCTTGCCTTGCGATTCATAATCCAAAAATATATTCCATTTATTACGATCCACACTGCTATAACCACTGCTTCTTGTAATTCACAGATTTTCCGGATATCATCTGGATACATTCTCGCAGTCATGGTATCTCGCATAAATAATATGGTTGAAATGATAAGAATAATTGTCGGGACAATCCAATATATGTACCATTCTCTTTTATTCATTTTCTTCCGTTCTTTTCGGTCCATTCCCATGGATACCAGGAATTTCTCGCGTTCTGCTTTTTCTTTTTTCTCCATTTCGTTCATGGCATATAGCATGATCCAATTCAATATGCTTAATGTAATGATAATATATACACAGATCATCGACTTAACGGCTCTTTCGGTTTTCATATCCGTAATTGCTGTTTTTGATAAATAATGAAATTTTACCGTAGAATCGTAATTGCCGATATATTTATGTCTCTCTTCTTTTGACTTCAATTCTTTATCGATTTGATCTATGTACTTTTTATCTGTCTGGATGAATACCAGTTTTGTTGGTCCTTCAATAATATAAGGTTCTCCATCATCACCATACATTGCCTTATACCGTTCCAATTTAAAACCAGTCAAAGCCTCTATATCCTTCCATTCATTTTGAGCTTTTTTGAAATATTCATCGGAAAAAACGATCAGATTTTCACATTTTGGTGTACTGTAGCACCCTGTAAGACTGGAGATCTCCTCTCCGGCAACTATTTTCTTATCGTATGTTGTCTCATGATCAGCATAATCACAATATTCACAAGGGAGTCCGATATGTAAAGTCGGTGTCTTTTTGTTATAGTACCAGTCGACCGGCTGAGCCTTTGTTGCCCGGTCCTGTTGATGGACAACATATACTTTCTTTCCATTTTTATCCAGATTTAAGGATTTCTTTTTATACGATGGATCCACAGCTTTTTTTAACTTGTAATAAGTAGACTCAGAGATACCAATCTGTTGTCCCTGGATAATAATTTCCCCTCGTCCCTCTAAATGTTCCGTCTTATCTGCGTTTGCAACTCTTACCATTGGATATTCAATTAATGTAGCATGATACTTTTCTTTTATTTTTTCAAAAAGCTTATCGTCTGATTTATCTGCAACACACATAAAATCATATGGATATAAACTTTCTGCTTTTTCAGCATTTATTGTACCGATAAATTGTATTCCGAAATAAAAGCAGCTTAAAAAACTCATCAGTGAAAAGAATAAAATATATCTGCTCACGGTGTTCATACGGTAATAAAACCGATAATTCATCAAAAGATTCTTATAATATTTTTTCTGCTTTTTGTGCTTTATACGTTCTAAAAAAATAGAAAATATATTTCTTAAGCTTAAATACAATCCTACAAAGAAAGCGATGATCAGATATGCACTCTCATAATGGTATATTTTAGAATATGCATAAACGGAATAAATACAAAGTATGATTCCGATCATTATTTTAGGAACTCTGAATTTTCCTTCCAGCTTTTCTATTCTTGCTGTCTCATTCATATTTGTAATGATCAGAAAATCGGATTGCAATTCTTTTACCAGCAAGAAACTGAGTCCATATATAAATAAAATAAGAATACAAATGGACGGATATGTAAAGAAAGCCACCCTTCCTAATTTAAAATTTATATGCAAAGCGCGAACCATAAGGATCTTTAATCCCTCGGTCAATATTTTTCCAACGAAAAATCCTGCTATGATGGATACCAGATACGAAATTGCTGCCTCGTATAAAACCATCGTTTTTAAATCTTTCTTTGATATTCCCATTCTTTGTAAAAATACATATTCCGGAATACGCTTTCCAAGATATGATATGAGCACCGTAATAATCAGTATAATTCCGCAGAATAATAGAATTGTTCCGGCGGAAAGAAAGCTTTTGCTTATTCCGTCTTCCTGCATAAAGTATTCTGAGGAATGTCCGTTGGAAAACATCTGATATCCGCTGACTATAGCATATGAAATTGCTGTCAGTATTGTTTCGCATAAAATCAGAATTCTTAATTCTTTATGGTGTCCCAAAAATATTTTTTTCATTATCTGAAAAAATAACTTATCCTTTTTCATTCCACTCACCTGCTTTCATAAAATAATGTCTGATATCAATCAATGCATATATCGGCATAGACAGAAATCATGACTACAAAATAATCTTCAACCATTTGAGATTGAAAGATCCCATGATATTTTTCAACAACATCCATAATGTTTTTTATTCCGTATCCATGCAAAGTACCATCTGTTTTTGTGGTTATAAACTTTCCGGGAACCTGTTGCACAGTAGTTTCTGTAGTATTTTTGATTTCGAAATACAACAGTTGATTTTTCTTTTTCATTTTTATATGGATCCATGTATTTTTATCGGTTATTCGTTCACAAGCTTCTATGGCATTATCTAAAAGATTTCCAAACAATGATATAATTTCACGATCTGTAAAAGGAAGTGTTGTAAATACTTCTGTGTTAATCTGCATATCAATTTTTTTATCTTTGGCTTCTTTCGATTTCTCATTAAGTATCATGTCCAGCATACGATTACCTGTCCAAATTTGATAATTGTAATCTAATATATCCTCGCTAAGTTCATTTAAGTAGTTATCCAGTCCGATCCAGTCCTGTTCCCGGGAATAGTTTTTTAATGCAAGCAGATGGTTTTTCATATCATGTACAACCTTTCTGCTTTTCAGCATTTCCTTATATTGTGCTTCCAGGGAATTTATTTTCATTTGCAGTAATTTCTTATCACATTCTTCCAGTTCGGCTTTGTGCTTTGCTGTCTCATCATCCCAGATAGTTGCCTGCATATCTAAAAATATCCACACAACTATCAAAGCTAAAAATGTTATCATGTAAAAATAAGCAGGCATGGAATAAAGCTTTATCAATCCTTCACTGTGTGCGTCCAACGCAGCGAGAAAAATATAAAATACCGCAAACCAGGCGATACCAATAGCTAATAAATAGTTAGAATTATTGATACCCTTTATGTTCTGATATATTTTAAACAATTCTAAACATTGCACAAGAAGCATTGCAATTATAGCCAGCAAGAAGATTAATGCTGCCATTCTTGAATACTGTTGCGGCCATGTATGATTTTTCAAGAATGTTTGTATATATATGTCTACATAATCGTTTTGTCGAAATGCCTTTATTAAATACATATGTATTGTGTTATATTTCCCATTTATATTGATCCATGGGATGCAAAGATATATCTGAAAAACGATTCCCATAAATATGTCTGCTTTTTGTTTCCTTGTTCTTTCTTTTATGGTGTATTTCTCCAATAGTTTATGTTTTGGCTTTTTTTGTTTTACGGTGTCTGTTATTGTCATTTGAAAGGGCTTCCTTATTATTTTGTGTTAATTTTATACTTAAATGATTGGGATAATTATACCATGATTTGTGTGGCAACAGTTGCTTGTGGCCATGAATACCCGGTTTTCTGGCCATGAATTTTTCGAAATACTCTTTATAACAATTTCTTTTGCCTATTTTGGCGTCTACAAAACCTGAAATTGGAATTGTGAATCTTCTACAACTCTTTCATCTTCCTAAGGATCTCCTGATAAAATGCATCCTGATTTCCGCTATTCTTCAAATCCTCTAGTATTACACCATCTTTCAACAGAATTAACCGACTGCAATAGCTTGCCATCTGCGGATCATGCGTTACCATGACAATTGTCTTCTTATATTCCGATGAAATCTTATTCAATGCATCGATTACAATCTTTCCTGACTTTGAGTCCAAATTTCCGGTCGGCTCATCAGCAAGTATCAGATCAGGATTATTGATTAACGCACGACATATGGCAACTCTCTGCTTTTCACCACCGGATAATTCATAAGGGTTTTTCTTTAACAGATGTTCTATCTGAAATTGTTCTGCATATTTCTTTGCTTCTGCAATCATCTTATTAATATTCTGTTTGCTTATGATCATCGGCAGCATGATATTCTCTTCCACTGAGAGGCTGTCCATCAGATAAAAATCCTGAAAAATAAATCCTATTTTACTGTTCCGGATATCCGCAAGTTTATCCCCGTATAGTTCACTGGTATCTTCTCCCATAAATTTAATTGTTCCATCCGTCGGTTTATCAATCATTCCGATTGTCTTAAGCAAAGTTGTTTTACCACATCCGGATTTACCCATGATTCCAACGAATTCACCTTCTGTAACTTGAAAGCTGATTCCTTTTAAAACCTTTACATCTTCTTCGCTTTCTTTTATTACGGATTTTCTATAATTTCTTATTAAATTTTCAACTTCTAATACATTTGTTCTCATCTTTTAATTCTCCTTCAATTTTCTTAAAATATATCTCGCGAAGATCTCTTGAATAATTTCATTAAGTAAAATATAACTAACGACTAATATAATCCAATATTTGAAAAAAACATTTGATATTCCACCAGCCAGTTTTTGCTTATGAATGAATGCTCCTACATAAAGAATTCCAGTTACTAAACTAACACTCTCTGCAATTCGTCCTAATATTTTAATTTCAAAGAATGTGTTCCATTTCAATTGATTCTCCCGCATTCCCATACACTTGAAGAATTCAAATCTTTTTTGCAGAGCAGGAAACTCCGTCAACGTTTTCAGGCTCATAATAAAGAAGCCACTTAGAATGGATGCTATTATCAGAAATATTTTACTGGACATACTAAACAATGCTCGCATTTTTTGCCCATTCAAATATTGATCTGTTATATAAAGATTATTCTGCAGTTTTCCCATTTTGTGATAACTGGATTTTTGGTTATATTGTTTTAGTTTTTGACAAACCGGTTCACGTCTGGTTGTTGGGAAAGTAAATAATTCCAATTCAGAAGCATTATCATTCTTCAGACTTATTGCATTCCATTGTTTGTTAAAATACTCATCAGAAAATACAATAATATTTTCATGCCATCCATCCGTTGAATATTTTCCAACTATCGTTTGTGTACAAATTGATTGTATATTGAAATGTATATCTTCATTTTCCTTTACATCAATTAGTGTATCTGAATCTTGCTTTCCAAAATATTTTCCTGCATATAATGTGCTATATACTTCCCAATAAGCAGAATCTTTGATGTCTTCTTGCTTTGCATCAGAATTTTCTATTCTAACAGCTATTTGATTCTCTTTTAAATTTAATGCCTGTGATTTTGAAAGTTTTCTATATGTTTTCTCTGAAATTCCAATATGATTTGCCCCATAATATGTAGATACACGTATCATAGGTACTTCAGTTACTGTACCATTATATGTAGAAGCTAATTTTTTAGCGTATCCTTTATTGTCCTTTTCTGTTATCCAGATTACATCATAAGGATATTGGCTTCTATATTGATCAAGCGGCAATAGTTCGGCCGTTTGTACAACAAGGTACGACAATGAGAAGAAATGAACCACAATAAGAAGTACCAATATAATCATATGGTTTAGATATCTGCTATATAATTGATTCAGATCCAGCATATGTCGATAATAAAAATTCTTGCATTTTTTAAGCAAATTCAAGAATAATGCAAGTCCAAAAACTACTGCCAATATTAATCCCATCAATAAACCACCATGTGCGTACAAATATTGCGTGTCTGAACCGCAATATAAAATTATGCCAACTATCATTAAGACATTTCCAATAACTGCCAATATAATCCACATATAACTTGCAGGTCTTTTCTCATTCTGTTTATCTTCTGCCATGAGCATTCCAAGACTTCGTCTATCTAACCAGATCAACAATATAACAAATACCAATACCATGATTAAGATACTTGCCAGACATACATTTTTATAAATTTGGTATCCTAACGCATGCATCTGTATATATCGAGGATAATACTTTACTAATAATCTTTGGATGATATAAAGAAGAATTCTTCCTACTCCAATCCCCAAAATAAGAGAAATAACACAACCGATACAATATTCAAATAATAATAAAAGACTGACAGCTTTTTTCTTCATTCCTAATACAAGAAACATGCTATAATCTTTAATTCTGAGTTTGATATAACATTTCATAGCATAAAACATTAACATCAGTGTAATTACAGCAATAATACCTACTGCAATTTGAAAATCTGTTTTTAATGCTTCTGCTGTAACTTTATCCGTAATTGAACTTTTAATAATAGAACGAATTCCATAAAATACAAACAACTCCATAATTGCAACAATATTACTCAAGAAAAACAAAATATAATTCTTTAAATTACTTCGAAAATTTTTATAGATTATTTTTGTTAACATCTACATTCCCCTCTCCATTTTGTAATCTGCAGCTAGCTACTTTGCTCCACATAATAGCATAGTTCATCTTATTAATATTCTGTTTGCTTATGATCATCGGCAGCATGATATTCTCTTCCACTGAGAGGCTGTCCATCAGATAAAAATCCTGAAAAATAAATCCTATTTTACTGTTCCGGATATCCGCAAG
>ENA-OPZZ01000680-OPZZ01000680.1-human-gut-metagenome-genome-assembly--contig:-NODE-680-length-25276-cov-5.822975_pt1 | contig 25276 bp, 19 predicted proteins | sample MGYA00242487_ERZ504511 | MGnify/ENA primary metagenome ERZ504511 (study PRJEB26092, sample SAMD00036241) | human gut metagenome | host: Homo sapiens | study: EMG produced TPA metagenomics assembly of... | reverse complement strand
TAGAGACCAAAGAATCAATCGAAATAGAAGCTAAAACAATTGAACTCTTACAAGATTGGAAACCGTTGTTACACACCATTACCTCAGATAATGGAAAAGAGTTTGCTAATCATCAGCAGATAGCAGAAAAGCTCGATATAGACTACTTTTTCGCTAAGCCCTACCACAGCTGGGAAAGAGGAGCAAATGAAAATTTGAATGGATTGATAAGACAATATTTCCCAAAAAAGTCTAATTTTACAAACATCACTCAGAAGCAAATTGACAGAGTAATAAGTATTTTAAATAACAGACCACGAAAAAGATTTGGATTTAAAACGCCCAATGAAGTTTTCGCTCAAAAATTAAACGAAAACATAGGTGTTGCATTTATAACTTGAATCCACCGAACTATAAGTGGAACAGACGGAAAATTTATTATCAAACAAGCTGTAAGTAATCAACAGTGCAAGTTGTTGATAACTTATATAGGATATCAAAGTTATGAAATGAACCTACAGCTGGCTGATGATGTAAACGTAGGTGATATTATATTGAAATCGGCTTCTCAGCTATTGGATGAGGTAGCTGTTACTGCAAACCAAGCAGTGAGGAAAGATAATAAATTAATGGTTTTTCCATCAAAAAGTCAAAAACATCATGCTTATGACGGCTATTCGGCCTTATCTGTCCTGATGATTCCAAATCTGAATGTAGACCCTTTCAATAAGACTGTCAGTACGCGGCAAGGAAATACCTTATTGTGTATCAACGGACGAGAAGCGAGTATGGATGAAATTAAAACATTGGATCCTAAAGATATTCTCCGGGTTGATTTCTATGAAAGCCATCATCCTGAACATCCTGCTGCTACATCGGTAATAGATTATATTTTAACAGTGCACAACTATGGAGCTACAATAGTGGGTAATCTTAACCAACGTTTAAACTACGTGAAAGGTAATGGCGGTGTCAGTGCCAAAGTGTATCATAAAAAATCAGAGTTCTCATTTTATGTGAATGGAAATTATGACCATTATACTCCTGACAGAGGAGAAGAAACTGACATACGGTTTGGCTTTCCTGATGAAGTGGTCGTGAGAACTACCCGAACACTTCCTTCGCCAATTCATGGAAATACATTCAATACTACGTTGTCTTATCTGTTTCAAGACGCTAATAACCAACTGGCTATTAGTGCTAAACTGGAAAAAGGGAATAGTAAAAATAATCATAAAAAGACAGAACTGTATAGCAACCATTCTGTAGATGAATCTGTAACAGAAAAGACACGCTCGGAAGATGCTCTGTCTGCTTTTCAAATAAGTTATAACAGGAGGATGAAACACATGCAAATCCTTCGGGTTAAACTTTTTGGCAGTTATAATAAAAATGCATACAATAGATTTTATCAGAGCCTTAATGTGTCATCAGCTAATTCTTTTTTGTCGGATACACGTGAACACTTCTATTATCTTAATCCTACATTGCTTTATGTAAAGACCATTAAACAACATAGCGTATTTCTTGATATAAACTATAGCCGTAAACAAACAGACAATACATACTATTACCAAGACCAAGCAACAAAAAGCAAGCTAAAGGACGAGCAAACTAATATCATGGCCGGGTATAATGTCCGTATTAAGAAAGTAGCTTCTATTACTTTGCAATGGGCGGATAAGTTGGTGGCTATTGATAACGGAGAGAATTCGTTATTCAAACATTATTTTGCACCTTCTACTTTTTTAAATTTGTATTTACCCAAGCAAAATACAGTTAATATCCAGTTCGGTTCAGGAATTTTTGATCCCGAAATGCGTTATCAAAATAATACGGAACAAATAATAGACCGTTATCAAATACTCAAAGGCAATCCGAATTTGAAGACCAGTTATTCTTGGGACGCTTCTTTGACTTATACCAAAGGCTTTCAATGGGGGGCGTTATCTTATTTCTTTAAATACCGCCAAGATGGAAAGAGAATATACGAACAAGTGGATTATGATCCTGAACGAGAATTGTTTGTTCATAATTATTTGAATGGAGGAAATCATATTCAAATAATCTCTGATGTGGAAGCCCAATTTAAGTTGATTCCGGATAAATTGAAATGGATGGTTACAGCAGAATACGGTTGTGATACAGAGTATGATTGGAGAAAGATAAGAAAAGAAAACTTTATAGTTCAGACTAAATTCCTTTTTACTCATAAAAATATGATGGCATCTGCGGAGCTTACTACTCCCGTTTCTTACGTGGCAAGGGGGAGTGTGTTTACTGTACCTGTTTCATTAAAGATCAGTGTCGGTTATACTTTGAACTGCTGGCATTTTGAAGCCGGTACACAAAATCCTTTCAGTTGTGCTATAAAAAGTGAATACTATAATGATAGATATAGCAAAGTTACTTGTAATTACCAACCGGGTGTTTTAAATCATATTTTTTACATTAATATCAATTATAGATTTAATATGGGGAAAAAGCATCAGTTTAAAGAAGTGGAGATGGAAAACGGAAAACATTCAGGTATTTTAAAAGTAAATGATTCACTCAATGGAAAATAAATACCAACAGATAAGCGTTCAGAAGTTGGCTACATCAACAGTTGATAACCGATATTTATTACAATGTAATGGACTGTATTATGAAACTAGCTATTCTGTTGCAGAGCTAGTGTTAATGCTACAGAAGTACAGCGAGGAACAAGAATGTATATCTTCCTTTGTGAGACAAAAGAAGGGGAGATATACAACGGAACAAATCGAGAATGTTATAGAACAATATATACATCCCATATTAATAAAGAATAGAGGAGAAAAGAAAAACAAGACATTCCTTTATGAAAGAGAGCTATTCCCAATCTCTCTTATCGATAAATTTTCTGATGCTTTTCGTTTATTATTCAAAAAGCAATACATGATAACTGTTATGTTAATAGGATTTTTGGTGGATATCTTTTTCATGATTACTACAGAAAATTTGTTGCAATTCAGCAGTCACGTAAATGTTTATAGTATACTGGGATTATTGGTGTTTATGTTGGGCTCTTCTCTTTTTCATGAGTTAGGCCATGCTTCTGCCTGCAAATATTATGGCATCAAGCATGGAGGGATTGGTTTCGGACTGTATCTGAACATTCCTGTACTTTATACGGATGTTACCGAAGTATGGCAATTAAAACGTAGCCAGCGCTGTGTGGTTAATCTGGCAGGCGTATACTTCCAAAGTTATTGTCTGTTGGGGTTGTTGGTGGCATTCTTCTTGACGTACAATGATATTCTGAGGTATCTGATACTGACTATGAATTTCGGATTCCTGATGACACTTAATCCTTTTTTCAAATTTGATGGCTACTGGATAGCTTCCGATTTGTTGGGTGTGCCAAACCTGAGAAAACGCTCTAAAGAGTTGGTGGGGTATCTGCTCAGGCGGATACGCAAGCAGCCGGTGAAGACTACTCCCTATCTGTTGCAGATAAACGGTGTGGAGAAATATTGCCTGCTGGTCTATTCCATATTGGTTAATCTGTTTATGGGGTACTACTTTTTTTATATCATACCACGTTTTCTCTACCGCTTTGTCCTGTCGTTTCCGGATGAAATGGAACAGCTCATATTGTATCTTTCCAATAATGTAACTCCGCCGTTTGTTCTGTTGCGCAACATCGGGATGCAGATGCTGTTTCTGGCATTGATAGGGGTTATGGCTGTTAACTTGATCCGTCTATTGTTAAAGTATGCCAAACGAAAATAAGTTGATTGTGCGCAGCAATATCATTGTTCTTGTGATTGTTGCAGTGATAGGTATGATGTTGTTTTTTGTGAATGATCCTTACGGATTGAAGCTCATATTGCTTTTAGCGTGCATTATTTGGGCGAAGCCTTTTGCTTTTCTGAACAGAACAGGAATAGACAGGATTGTATTTCTGCTGTGGGTATATGATATAATACTTTGTTTTACTTCGATTAATACTTTTGCTTCTGTCCGTGTTGTTCGAAATTCCACTGCTCTCTATTTTGCGTACCTATTGTTGAGGCAAGTAATGGAATACCCTAAGAGTGTGCGTCTTCTAAAGCAGAGTATTTGTATAGTCATGGGGGTGGCACTCCTGCTGTCCCTGCTGTCTTTCTTCATTTTCCGTCGTTCTGTTTTGGATGCTGGATTTGAGGACACTTATTCTTTCCGCTTTCTTTTTCTGCCTTTGGGGCATAATACGAATGAATGGACTACTGTGTTGCTTGGTTTTGCCGGATTGTCATTGGTGCTTCATCGGTCGGGTAATACTGGCGTCAGGTGGCTGACTTACGTCCTGTTGACCTTGTCATGGGTCGCTACATGGCTTTCCTTTTCACGGGGGGCTTTTATGGCTTCTGGCATTCTTATTCTTTTACTATTGGGCGTTCTTCAGCCGATAAAAGAGAAATGGAAGTTGTTGGTTGTCGTACTGTTGAGTGTAGGTACGGTCAGCTTGTTTTGTTCCAAAGAGGTGATGACTACACTGAGCATGAACAAGACGGCCTCTCAGCGTCAAAGTACGCAGGGACGTATGAATGCCACATGTTCGGCTTTGAATGTCTTTCCGCTTCATCTTTGGTTTGGCGCAGGAACGGGGAATTATACACTGGCTATGGACAAGGAGTTGAATCAGGATACAACACAGGCTTATACAACTTTTGCTCCTAACTGGGTGGTGCAGATGCTGATAGAGAAAGGAGTTATTGGGTTAGGGTTGTCCGTTTGGCTGTTGGCTTGTATAGTCGTACAATTATGGAAAGCTCGAAGAAACAAGGTATGTGTCATAGCCGGATGTGCTTTGTGGACTCTTGCCCTGAAAGAAATGACACTGAGCACTTTGTTGTCTGCCCCTATAAGTGTTCTGCTGGCTTGTGTACTGTTAGTTTATATTCAACAGGGGGATGGACTGTCGCTACGGTGGGAAGATGCTTCAGGGAAAAACAGAATAAACTATGCCGCCATGGTGGTTTGTTGTCTGTGCTCTGCCGCTATTGAGTGCTTTATAATCCGCCATCTAGTCAATACGGAAAAGAATGAGAAAGCCGTTTTCTGTCTGCAAAAAGGAGAATATGAGGAGGCTGGCCGCCTGTTGGAAGAGGCGGGTAAGACGGTTCCCGGTCTTATTAATGAGGGAATTATGTATATGAACCGTTTCAAGGACACTTCACGGGAAGAATATCTGCAGCAGGCCGGAGAACTCTTGTCCGAAGCACAAAGGAGACAGCCGGAAGATGTACATATCGGTTATTTGCTGGCAGAACTGGACTTGCTGGGAGGAAAAGATAAACAGGCTCTTGCAGCTGTGCAGGAACTTGCTGGGTGCTATCCTCGGAATGTGCTTTACAGATATAAATTATACAGACTGCTTTACAGCCAAGGGCAGCAGGTAGAAGCGAAAGAACATTTGAAAGAGGCAGTTTTACTGTCGCCACGCATACTTGGAATGGAAGATGTCCGGATGTTAGAAAAAACAGATTCCTGTTTTTATCATTCTCTTGTCGGAGAATTATTGTTGCATCATCCACAGGATACGGATATGCCTTCCGATTTCGCGAGATACGGTTTTATTACCTACTTCTTGGGAAGAACGGATGAGGCTGAATATTGGTTGTCTCAAGCAGTGGCAGAGGTACCCAATCTTTCTATTCCTTGGTGTCTGCTGGGGAAAATTAGAAGAGAGAGAGGGGAAAACGAAGAGGCTGAAAGATATTTTAGAAAGTATAAACTCTTGACATTCGGAGCTTTCTCCGGTTCAAAAGAACTGACTGACAAGGCTTTGAAGTTGACATTTCTTCAAGAAAAGGACTTGTTTCAAAGCTATGGTATGAAGTTTCGTGAGTGGTATGGCTGCCCATTGATAACTCTCCAATGATATCTTAAACTTATTCCTTCGCATATACTTCTTCTCCTTTCACTAACTACCGCTTTGCACCCTTTCGGGTATATTATACGAAAGAAACTAACAAATTATATCCATTAGGGTGTAATCCTAGATATCTTTGTTATATTTGTACCCTAAAGGGTGTAATATTCTTTAAAAAAGAAAAGTAGACTAATGAAAGAAGAAAATAAAATTATACTTTATCAAGATGATAACGAAATAACTCGTATATCCGTACGTTTTGCCGATGAAGATTTATGGTTGACACAAAATCAATTGGCAGATATATATTGTACTACTCAGCAGAATATTAGTCAACATGTGGATAATATTTATAAAGATGGAGAACTTGTCCTGGAAGCAACTAACAAGAAATTCTTGTTAGTTCGTCAGGAAGGCAATCGTCAAGTAAAGCGCAATATCGACCATTACAATCTTGATATGATTATTGCCCTTGGTTATCGTATTCAGTCACAGGTGGCTACCCGTTTTCGTCGTTGGGCTACTCAACGGCTTCACGAATATATCCAAAAGGGCTTTGCAATGGATGATGAACGGTTGAAACAAGGCGGTAATCGTTATTTTCGTGAGTTGTTGCAACGTATTAGGGATATCCGTAGCAGTGAGCGCAACTTTTATCAACAAGTGACGGATATATATGCCACAGCAACAGACTATGACCCACGTGATGGAATGACCAAAATGTTCTTTGCTACAGTACAAAACAAGTTGCATTATGCCGTCCACGAGAATACGGCTGCCGAAATCATATATAATCGTGTGGATAATGAAAAACCATTTGTAGGAATGACGAATTTCAAAGGCAACTATGTCACTAAAGATGATGTTAGAATTGCTAAAAACTACTTGTCTGAAATCGAACTTCAACGCTTGAATCTACTTGTTTCGAGTTTCTTGGATTTTGCAGAATTTCAAGCATTGGAAATGAATCCTATGACAATGAAAGACTGGATAGAAGCACTGGATAATCAGATTATAGCTCATAAAAGGAAAGTTTTGATTGGGAAAGGTAACATTTCGCATAAACAAGCTATTGAGAAAGCAGAAAAAGAGTTTGAAACCTATCGTAAACGCGAGATGGAGTTATTTGAAAGTGATTTTGATAAAGAAATAAAAAAATTGAGACGTAAAGATTAGTATTATGTGAAATATTGAAAGTCATTTCAAAAGAATGCTAGTTTTATATTAGCATTATCATTAGAGTAATCTTTTATCCTAGACTGGATGATATAATGAGGTAAGTCTTGTTGTATGGAAGCATATACTCCTTCAACGTTTGCTTTGGCTGCGCTGAAAGATCTTTCCTTTTCTGTTTTAGTTATTTTAATTAAAACGTATGCAGTCTTTAAACATCTATTTCGTTTCTTTGTTAAAGAAGACTTAGTACGAACTAAAAGATTGTAGATATGAAAATTCGTTATTTATCTTTGATAGTGTTACTGGTAATGAGCGTATTTACTCCTATGCAGGCACAAACCTATGACAATTTGTGGAAAGAACTGGAAGTATTGGAACGAAAGGATCTGCCCAAGTCGGTTATTTCCGAAGCAATGAAAATCTACGATAAAGCAAAAGCGGAACAGAATGTACCGCAAATGATGAAAGCTTATCTCACTGCCATGCAGTACCGTTCCCTTTTAACTCCCGATAGCTTGAAGGTAGATATGAATGGTTTGGAACAATGGGCTTCCCAAACCGGCAGTGTGGAAGACAAAGCTATATTGTATTCCATTCTGGGTGAAATGACCATGCCTGCCGACGTAAAAAAAGGATTTGGCTATTTGCAGGCCTCTCTCAAGGATAAAGACCGGTTATTACTTATCCCGGTGGAGAAATTGAGACCTATGGTGAGAGTGGGAGAGGCTAGTAAACGGTATTTTCGTGATAATCTGTACAACCTGCTGGCACGTCGTGCCATACAGATCATGCAGCAGTACAGGTGGCAGGCGGCTGCTAAAGCAAATCAGACAAACAGTCTGCCTGCGGATATGACGGATATGGATCAGTTTGTTACTTATCAGTTTGTTCCCGTCTCTGATTGTGACCTGACGGCAGCTGTCATGCAGACTTATCAGTCCTTGCTGAAAGCATACGATACGGAAACGGAGCGTGAGGGCTGGTTGCTGACCGGGGTAGATGCATTGAATTACCTGTACCGCAATTTTTCCGGAAACTTCTCGAATGACGTATGCCAACAGGAACTCCGGAAGTGGATTCATACTTATCCGGCTGTGAAAACAGTCCCTGAAGCTTATCTGGCTTTGGCACAATTCCTACAGTATCAAAATAATCAGGTAGAGCGCTTGCGGATAGTTCGTGAAGGAATAGCCGGATACCCCCGTTACGAAGGTATCAACCAACTGAAGAATATAGAAAAGGAAATTCTGAATGCAAGCCTTTCACTGGAAATAGCTACGGCCTATCCGGGTGAACAGCAGTCGGTGAAAGTAAATTATAAAAACCTTACCGGCATCACCTTGCAGTTATATAAGGTGAATTTACCCGTTACCTCTGCCGTATTGCAGAACAGAACCACCCATTTTGAAAGTAAATATGTCCGTTTGCAACGCGAGGAGCATTTTTCTTTGAAACCTACTACAGATTATTTGAATGTCGATACCACCCTGACCATACAGGCTCCTCAAGCGGGAATTTATTTCTTAAAGGCAGTGCCCGATGGGAAGAAGGGCGTTTCGGACGGAACATTAATGAATGTCACCGCTTTAAAGACCATTTATCGTCCTCTGCCGGATGGTACGTTGGAACTGGTGGTGGTAGATGCAGTGAGCGGACAGCCTGTTTCTGAGGCGGAAGTAACCATTTATACGGAGAAGGGGGGAGGTTATTCTCCCCAACAGACCTACCAGGCGGATAAACAGGGTACTTTGAAACTGGATTTCCTGAATAGTAACAAATACTGGTATAATGCACATACGGCGGCTGATAATGCGATGCCCATCTTGAATCTTTGGAAAAATGATTATTACTATAAAGAGAGCAAGAGGAAAGAAGTTTTGCAATTATTTACCGACCGCTCCATTTACCGTCCCGGTCAAACCGTATATGTATCCGGCTTGGCTTATGAAATGGAAAAGGATTCTACGCGTGTGCTTGCGGATAAAAAATATACGGTATCCCTATATGATGCGAATAATAATGAAACAGGAAAAGTAGAAGTACGGACGAATGGTTTTGGCTCGTTCAGCGGACAGTTTGTTTTGCCCTCTCCTTGCCTGACCGGTTATTTTAGCTTGCGTGCGGCCGATACTTCTGTCAGTTTTAAGGTAGAAGAATATAAACGTCCCACCTTTGATGTCACGTTTGAGCCCGTGAAAGTGGAGTATCAAGTAGGTGACTCTATAGAAGTGGTGGGGATGGCAAAGACTTTTGCCGGTGCGCCTGTGCAGAATGCCAGGGTACACTATAATATATCTCGTTCCTATGCCTGGTTCTGGCGGTTTATGGGCAGAGGTTCAGCCCGTTGGGAGGGAGAGGCAATGACCGATGCGGATGGTAAGTTCAGCGTTCCGGTGCATTTTGAAATAGACTCGGACAGGGGAGAATCTCCGTTGTGGTATTATACGTACAACATACAGGCGGATGTGACGGATGGTGCAGGTGAAACACAGCAAGCTAATTTGTCATTGCCTTTAGGAAGCACTTCAATGGTGCTGAATATGGATAATCTGCCCGATAATTTGGTGAAAGAAAAGAAGCTGGAAATAAAACTGACAGCCATGAATCTTTCGGGTGAGCCGGTAGATACTCCGGTTACTTATCAGGTAGTCGAGATGGAGAAGCAGAAAGACGGTCAGGAAAAAGAAGGCAGAAAGGTATTGACCGGTACGGTGGAAGCTAACAAGAGTTTTATTCCTGAGGCTATTTATGCCCTGCCTTCCGGTAATTATCGTTTGAAGCTTTCGGCTAAGGATACGCAGGGCAGAGAGTGTACGGCATTTAAGAATTTCCTTCTGTTTTCATTGAATGACAAGCGTCCGCCCTTCGTGATAACGGATTGGTTCTATCAGGATGGTCTGGAATTTGATGCAGCATCTCCCGCGACTATATATATAGGTAGCAGCGAAAAGAATGTCTATCTGCTTTATGATGTGTTTGCAGGCAACAAGCGCTTGGAAAGCAAACGTATACAGCTTTCGGACTCGGTGGTCAGTTTCCGCTTCCCTTATAAGAAGGAATATGGTGACGGCATTCTGGTAAGTATGGCATTTGTGAAAGATGGCAGACTTTACAGTCATAATGCACGGATTATGAAACCGGCCCCTGAGAAGAAGTTGCAGCTGAAATGGACTACGTTCCGTGACAAACTCCGTCCTAGACAGCAAGAGGAATGGAAACTGACGGTACTTTATCCGGATGGAAGCCCGGCTGAGGCTGAAATGCTGGCTACTATGTATGATGCTTCTCTGGATAAAATCTATAGTGCACATAAGTTGGACTTTGGAGTGGACTTTCATTATGTGGTTCCTTTGACTTATTGGAATACATCCTATATGCGGAATGCTTATTTGTATGTTGATTTCCCGTTGAAGAGGCTCCGTGCGGTTCCTTTGGAATATAGTGAATTGATCATTCCATCTACAGGAAGAATGGAGGCTATGGTGGTAGGTTACGGAGGCAGTCCTCGTGCCACTCTTGCAGGAGCTTTGAAGATTAGAGGCAGGAGTGCCGCAAATGCTGTGATGAACCAGGAGGCTGTTACTGATATGGTGCTCCAGGAAGAAATGGTAGAAACATCTGCACAGGAAAAGGTAGAAATGGGCAGTTCTGAAGAACTGGCAGAAACGGGTGATATACAGATACGTGAAAACTTTGCGGAAACGGCATTCTTTTATCCACAGCTCCGCACCAATGAAAAAGGTGAAGTCAGTATTTCCTTTGTACTGCCCGAAAGCCTTACCCGATGGAAGTTTATGGGCTTGGCACATACCCGGAATGTGGATTATGGAAAGATAGAAGCTACCGCTACTGCCAGCAAGGAGTTTATGCTTCAGCCTAATATGCCCCGCTTTGTCCGCGTGGGAGATAAAGCGAATATTGCCGCTTCACTGATGAACCTGTCGGACAAGGGAGTGAAAGGGACTGTCCGCATGGAATTGTTCAATCCGGAAACAGAAAAGGTATTCTATTCACAAAAACAGAAGTTTGATGTGAAGGGAGGAGAAACCGGGCATGTGAACTTTACTTTTGAAGTGAGTGACAAATATGCGGTAATGGCATGCCGGATGGTAGCGGATGGAGATACCTTCAGTGATGGAGAACAGCGTTACATCCCCGTTCTGACAGACAAACAGTGGGTGACGGAAACCGTTCCTCTGAACGTGAATGGGGAAGGTGCGCATACTTTCTCTTTGGAAAACCTGTTTAACAAGCATAGCAAAACGGCTTCCGAACAACGGTTGACCGTAGAATTTACTGCCCATCCGGCTTGGTATGCCGTGCAGGCTTTGCCTGTAGTGGCTCATCCTCAGAATGAAGATGCTCTTTCCTGGGCTACCGCTTATTATGCCCATTCATTGGCTGCATATATAGTCAAAGAAAATCCCCGTATCAAGCAAGTCTTTGATAGCTGGAAGGCTCAAGGTGGCACGAAGGAAACTTTTATGAGCAATCTGCAAAAGAATCAGGAACTGAAAAATATCCTGCTGGCTGAAACTCCCTGGCTGGCAGAGGCTACCAATGAAGCCGAACAAAAACAGCGTATCGCCACTTTGTTTGACCTGAATACAATGAATAGCCAACTGGCTGTTTCTGTAGAGAAACTGGGAGAATTGCAAAATGCCGATGGCGCATGGAGTTGGTATAAAGGTATGCAAGGCAGCCGCTATGTAACTACTCAGGTAATGGAAATGCTGGTCCGGCTGAATGCATTGACTCATCAGGATGCTGACAGCCGGATGCAGCCTATGATTCAAAAAGGGTTCGAGTATTTAGGCAAGCAGGCAGCCGAAGAGTATAAGTCCATGAAAGAAGCTGAAAAGAAAGGGGCTGTCGGTATCCGTCCGTCAGAGCAGGTTCTCAGGTATTTGTATATCTGTGCTTTGGATGGCAAGGCTCCGGTTGATGAAAAGGTGAACCGGTATTTCATAGACAAGTTGTCCGGTGAGGGAAAAGAACTGACGATTTATGAAAAGGCGTTGGGAGCTATCATCTTGCAGCAAGCCGGTAAGGTGGCAGAAGCCAAGCTGTTTATGCAGTCATTGATGGAGTATTCTGTTGTGACGGATGAAATGGGACGTTACTTTGATACTCCTAAAGCCCGATATTCATGGTTCAGTTATAAAATTCCGACTGAAGTGGCTGCTATGGAAGCTATACAGCGTATAACAAAAGATACGAAAGCTATTGATGAAATGAAACGCTGGCTGTTGAAGCAGAAACAGACACAGACTTGGGAAACGCCGATTGCCACGGCTGATGCGGTGTATGCATTGATGGCTACAGGAGCTTCGGATTTATTGGCAAATACAGGAGGAGTAGAGATTACTTTAGGTAAAGAAGTGATCCGGACTCCGGCAGATGATGCCATCGGTTATATCAAGAAGACGGTGTCCGGTGATGTGATGAATATCAAGAAAGTAAGCGTGGATAAAGAAGGAACCGGAATGGGTTGGGGAGCCGTTTATGCCCAATATCTGGAAAGTATGGATCAAATAGGTGAGCAGGGAAACGGATTGTCTGTCAGCCGTCAATTATATAAAGGAGATGAGGCTTTGAATGAATCAGCTCCATTGAAGGTTGGCGATAGGATTACCGTTCGCCTGACTGTAAAGGCTGACCGTGATATGGATTTTGTTCAGATCAAAGATGACCGTGCAGCTTGTATGGAACCGTTACAGGCAGTTTCGGGATTCCGTTGGAGCAACGGGCTGGGATATTATCAGGCTACCAAAGATGCTTCGACTCAGTTCTTTATCGATCAGATGAGAAAAGGAACTTATGTCATAGAGTATCAGGTGTATGTGAACCGGACAGGAGAATATCAGGCTGGAATTGCAACTGTTCAGTCTGCTTATGCTCCGGAATTCGGAGGGCATACGGGAGGATATTGGGTGATGGTGGAATAAAGACACGGGATGTCTGGAATTAATTGTGTGATTTCATAAAAAGTAAGTTAGCTTGCTAACTTACTTTTTTCTTATGCTTCTGCCGTCCACCCATTCTAGTCTTATTTCAAAACCATCTTCAGCCGTGCCATAAAAATAGCGGCCTGAAACGGATGGATATTCAATTATAAATGTATAACCATCTGAATAATATAGATACAACCAACCGTTTTGAATTTCCCAGTCAAACTTATATACCCTATAAAGTTCATCATTATGGTAACAGCGCTCTTCCGTACCTACACCATGATCTGTGAAAGCACCTGAGGTGAATGTGATGTAACTGTAAAGAGGTTCTCCATATCGGTCTTCAAATCCCATATCGCCCCACCAAGTCTTACCGTATAATCCTGAAATGTCAAATCCTCTTTCCTCATCGCTTTCACATGAAGAAAAACTTATCATTGTAATCAATGCAATGGCAACGAACCAGTAATGTTTTACTATTTTCATAATTTATCTGATTTTTAATGCGGGACAAAGATAAAGGTTATTCATAAGATAAAATAAATTATAGGCTGAAAAAATGGGTAAAGGATGTTTTTTGTCTATCTTTGCTATCTAAAAAGCATAAAATAATTGTATGAAACATATTATACTGATAGTAAGTTTGTTAATGGGAGTGACTTTGGGAGTACAGGCACAACCCAAAGCATTATTTGATAAGACAACGCATGAATTTGGAACTATTTTATGGAAAAATCCGGTGACGGTAACCTTTAAAATCACTAATAAAGGAGATAAACCTTTAGTGATATCTAATGTGACAACGTCTTGTGGCTGCACGGTTGCTGATTGGACCAAAGAACCGATTGCACCGGGAAAGACCGGGATTGTCAGTTCTACTTTTGACGCCAAAGCCATCGGACGTTTTCAGAAGAGCGTAGGCATTTATTGCAATGCCTCGAATAAACCTATCTATCTGGCTATCCGGGGAGAGGTAACAGCCGATCCTAAGAATTACACTTTCACACATCCTTTTCAAATTGGCGCTATTCGTCTGGATAAGGAAGAAATAGAGTTTGAGGATGCCAATAAAGGTGATAAACCGACTATGGAATTGTTGGTTGCCAATACGTCAGATAAACTATATACCCCTGTGCTGATGCATTTGCCTCCTTACCTCAGTGCTGTTGCAACTCCGGAAAAATTAGGAAGGGGACGTACGGGTAAAATCAAGATCACTCTTGATACGGATAAGCTGCCTAAATTGGGCTTGACAACAGCTTCTGTTTATCTATCCCGTTTTCCGGGAGATAAGGTAGGAGAGGAAAATGAAATTCCGGTTTCTGCCATATTATTGCCGGATTTCTCGCATATCAGCCAGCAGGAACGCTTGAATCCGCCTGCCATTCATCTTTCTGCCAAAGAGTTGCAGATGGGAGAACTGAAAAGCGATGAAAAGAAAGCACATACGATTATTGTTAAGAATGTAGGAAAATCTAATCTGGAAATTCTTGATTTGCAGGTGTTTAATTCTGCTTTGGGGGTCCAGTTGAAGAAACGTGTCTTGAAACCGGGTGCGTCTACCAAGTTGAAGATTACTGCTTTCGGTCAAAATTTGAAGAAAGTAAAGGGTACTCCGCGTGTCTTGATGATAACCAATGATCCTAACAATCCGAAGATAATTATAAAAGTAAAAGTAACCTCAAAAAAATAGCTATGGAACATCCTGAAAATAGTGAAGAATATAAGGGATTGACAGTGAACAAAGGTATTGAGCAACCATCTATTGTGAATCCTTATTTGAAACTACGTAAAAAACCTCGTCGTCGTGAGTTTTCCGTAGGTGAATATGTAGAAGGCATCGTAAAAGGTGATGTGACCGTATTGAGTCAGGCGGTTACTTTGGTGGAGAGTGTAAAACCGGAACATCAGGCTATTGCCCAGGAAGTGATAGAGAAGTGTTTGCCTTATTCCGGAAATTCTATGCGAATCGGTATCAGTGGTGTGCCCGGTGCCGGCAAGAGTACATCTATTGATGTATTTGGATTGCATGTGCTTGAGAAGGGAGGAAAATTAGCTGTTTTAGCTATTGATCCCAGTAGTGAGCGTTCTAAAGGCAGTATTTTGGGAGATAAGACCCGCATGGAGAAACTATCTGTCCATCCGAAGTCTTTTATACGGCCTAGTCCGTCGGCAGGTTCGTTGGGAGGGGTAGCTCGTAAGACTCGTGAAACGATCATACTTTGTGAGGCGGCGGGCTTTGATAAGATTTTTGTTGAAACGGTTGGAGTAGGGCAGAGCGAAACGGCAGTGCATTCTATGGTGGATTTCTTTTTGCTGATCCAACTGGCCGGTACTGGTGATGAATTGCAGGGGATTAAGAGAGGTATCATGGAAATGGCGGATGGAATTGTTATCAATAAAGCCGACGGCAGCAATATTGAGAAAGCAAAACTGGCTGCCAGTCATTTCCGCAATGCTTTACATTTGTTTCCTGCTCCTGATTCGGGCTGGAGTCCTAAAGTAATGACGTATTCCGGCTTTTATGGTATTGGAATTAAAGAAATCTGGGATATGATCTATGAATACTTCGCTTTTGTGAAAGCGAATGGTTATTTTGAATATCGCAGAAATGAACAGGCCAAGTATTGGATGTATGAGTCTATCAACGAGCATTTGCGTGATAGTTTCTATAATAATGAAAAGATAATTTCTATGTTGGCTGCAAAAGAGGAAGAGGTGCTGAATGGCAAACTGACTTCGTTTGTTGCTGCCAAAAAGTTATTGGATGCTTATTTCTCAACCTTGAAATAAGGTTTTGCTACCAACAGGCAAAACAAAAAACGCAGATTATGATTATTCATTAAATCTGCGTTTTTTTATTGTCTGTGGTGGATGAAATTAGATAGAAAGTTCGTGAAGTACATTCACCAATTCTCTGTCTATAGGCTTGTCGTTCTTTATAGCTTTAGCGAAAGGTACATAAACAATCTTATCATCATCAATACCAATCATTACATTACGTTGTCCTTCCAATAATGCTTGGATGCTGGCCACTCCCATACGGCTGGCAATGATTCGGTCATGCGCTGTGGGGCGTCCGCCACGTTGTAAATGTCCTAATATCGTTACACGCACATCGTATTGCGGATATTCGTTCTTCACACGTTCGGCATAGTGCATTGCACCCCCGGTCAGTTCGCTTTCGGCTACTAATACGATGCTACTGCTCTTGGATTTGCGGAAACCATGTTCGATGAATTCTTCCAATTGGTCAACTTCTGTGCTGAATTCCGGAATAATAGCTGCTTCTGCACCTGCGGCAATAGCGCCGTTCAATGCCAGGAAACCTGCATCACGTCCCATCACTTCAACAAAAAATAAGCGTTCGTGAGAAGTTGCCGTATCACGGATTTTATCTACTGCATCCAAAATTGTGTTCAAAGCTGTATCATAGCCGATGGTGGTGTCGGTTCCATACAGGTCGTTGTCAATCGTTCCGGGCAGACCGATACAAGGCACATCAAATTCCTGAGCAAAGATACGTGCACCGGTCAACGAACCGTCACCGCCGATAATGACCAAAGCATCAATCTCGTGCTTTTTCATATTTTCGTAAGCTTGTGCCCGTCCTCGGTGTCGTGAATTCTTGCAACGGGCGGTTTTCAGAATGGTACCTCCCATTTGTATGATGTTGCTAACATTTTGGCTTTGAATTCCTGAATTTCATCTGTTACCAATCCTTTGTAACCTCTATAAATGCCATATACTTTCAAGCCGTTATAGATGGCAGAACGTGTGACTGCACGAATGGCAGCATTCATTCCCGGAGCATCTCCTCCAGAGGTTAAAATACCAATACTTTTAATCGTTCCCATAAATACCCATTTTAATATTTTTATGTCGCAAAGTTAACAAATTATCAGTTGGACAACGATAATTTTCTATTTTTTATTGGTCTATTTTTCGTTTAAGATTGCTTTTTTACATTCTTCCATCAACCATTTGGGGGTGGAAGTCGCTCCACAAATGCCGATGGAACGGACGTCCTCGAGCAAGTTCCGGTCTATTTCTTCCGGCTGGTCAATGAGGTATGAATTCGGATTGATCTTTTTGCATTCTTGATATAAGATCTTTCCGTTTGAGCTTTTTCGTCCGCAGACAAAAAAGATCAGATCATGCGCTGCTGCAAATTTGCGGATGTTAGGCATCCGGTTGGCCACTTGCCGGCAGATTGTGTCGTAATATTCAAAAGTGGCATCGGGTGAGATATGCTCCTTGATATATTCTATGATTTGCCAGAATTCTTCCAAAGACTTGGTTGTCTGGGAGTACAAGCGTATGTCTTTGGTGAAGTCCAGATGAGCAGCTTCAGCAGGTGTTTCTATGACAATTGCTTTTCCATGAGTTTGACCTACCAGCCCCAGTACTTCGGCATGACCGTTCTTGCCATAAATCACGATTTGTGTGTCTTGACTTGCCGGAACATTGTCATACTCCTGTTTGATGCGCTTTTGGAGGCGTAATACTACCGGACAGGTGGCGTCAATGATCTCGATGTTGTTGGTACGGGCTATAGCGTATGTTTCAGGAGGTTCTCCATGTGCGCGCAACAGTACTTTGGCATCGTGTAATTGGGCAAACTCTTCGTGGTTTATTGTGATAAGCCCCATTTTTTTTAGGCGTTCACATTCCTGTCCGTTGTGTACAATGTCTCCCAGACAATAAAGAGTGTTTCCTTTTGCCAGTTCTTCTTCTGCTTTACGGATAGCTGTGGTGACTCCGAAGCAGAACCCAGATCCTTCGTCTATCTCTATGTTAACCATTTATCGCAGCTTGAAATTTTTCGGTCAGCCACTTTTTCTGTTCGGCAATGCTCATGTGGCTGTTGTCCAACAAGATAGCGTCATCCGCTTGCCGTAACGGGCTGACTTCACGGGTTTGGTCTATACGGTCACGCTCTTCCACATTTTCCAGAATTTTTTCATAAGAGGCTTCTTGCCCTTTACTTCTTAATTCATCATAACGGCGCTGTGCACGTATGGCAGCCGAGGCGGTTACAAATATTTTCAGTTCGGCATCGGGGAAAACAACGGTTCCAATGTCCCTTCCGTCCATGACAATTCCTTTGGCCTTTCCCATTTCCTGTTGTTGTTTCACCAAAGCCTCACGTACAAAACCCAAGGCGGCGATAGGGCTTACATGAGAGGAAACTTCCATGCTGCGGATGGCATCCTCTACATTTGTATCGTTCAGGAAAGTCATGGGGCGTTGTGTCTCCGGATTTAACCGGAATGAAATATGTATATCGGGCATCGCTGTTTTTAACGCTTCGGTGTCGATGCCTCTTTCCGTAAAGAACCCTTTCTGCAGGCTATATAATGTAACAGCACGATACATGGCACCGCTATCAATATAAATGTATCCTATTTCACGTGCCAAGTCTTTGGCCATCGTGCTTTTTCCACATGATGAATAACCGTCAATGGCAATAGTTATTTTTTTCATATATAATTAATGTATAGGTGACTACTAAAAACGCTTCAAAGATAGATAAAAGTTGGGTGTATGTCTATGAAATCGGATGAAAATAAAATGAATTAGCATATTTTTCATGTGAAAATACTTTTTATTTAAAAGATTTGTGTTACATTTGCCCTCAGTGAGAAACACTTAATTTTAAAACACAATTTATGGAAGTTAAAAAATCGCCTAAAGCAGATCTCGAAGGTAAAAAGAGTACCTGGCTGCTTATCGGTTATGTGTTTATCCTTGCTCTCATGTTTGTAGCTTTCGAATGGACTGATCGCGACAAGCAAGTGACTACGGAAACAGGTATAACCGATGTCGTATTTGAAGAAGAAATTATCCCTATTACGGAACAGGAACAAAAACAAGCTCCTCCTCCTCCCGAAGCTCCTAAGGTAGAAGAAGTGCTTCAGATCGTTGAAAACGATGCTAAAGTAGAAGAAACTGCCATTCAGGCTTCTGAAGAAACAGGTCAGGCTGTGGAAGTTAAATATGTTCCGGTAGAAGTGGAAGAAGAAGAACCTGAAGAACAGCAGATATTCCAAGTTGTAGAGGAAATGCCTGAATTCCCCGGAGGTATGGCTGAATGTTTGAAGTTCTTGGGTAAGAATATTAAATACCCCACTATTTCTCAGGAAAACGGTGTGCAAGGTAAGGTTATCGTTCAGTTTGTCGTTAATAAGGACGGTTCTATCGTTGACCCGGTGGTTGTGCGTAGTGTAGACCCCTACTTGGATAAGGAAGCACTCCGTGTAATCAAGACCATGCCGAAATGGAAACCTGGCAAACAGCGTGGTAAAGCTGTACGTGTGAAATATACAGTGCCTGTAACTTTCAAATTACAGTAATAAAATACTTTAATATCTTAATTAAGAGGCTGCCTTTAAAAAGCAGCCTCTTTTTCTAGAACCCCTTAATCAAAATAATTTATGGCTTTTTCTGCAGACCAGTTATTGGAAAAGGTAAATACTTATCTTGCTACGATGCCTTATGTGCGCGAACCAAAAGGATTGTATGCTCCTATAGAGTATGTCTTGTCATTAGGCGGTAAACGTATCCGTCCTGTTTTGATGTTGCTTTCCTATCAGCTTTACAAAGAGAATGTGGATGATATTTTACCACAAGCGGCAGGTATAGAGACTTATCATAATTATACATTGTTGCATGATGATTTGATGGATTGTGCGGATATGCGCAGAAACAAGCCTACCGTGCATAAGGTTTGGGATGAGAATACGGCTATTCTTTCGGGGGATGCCATGCTGGTGTTGGCTTATCGGCTGATGAACAATTGTCCGGAGCGTTATTTGAAGCAAGTGATGGATATTTTCAGTCAGACTGCTTTGGAAATTTGTGAAGGACAGCAGTGGGATATGGAATTTGAAACCCGGAATGATGTTACTGTTCCCGAATATATGGAGATGATTCGTTTAAAGACATCGGTACTTTTGTCTGCTGCGTTAAAAATTGGTGCTGTATTAGGGGGGGCTTCGGAAGATGATGCCCGCAAATTATACGATTTCGGTATCAAAATGGGATTGGCATTCCAGTTACAGGATGATTATCTGGATGTGTATGGGGATTCGAAAGTGTTTGGAAAAAATATAGGTGGAGATATTTTATGCAATAAGAAGACTTTTATGCTGATCAATGCGTTGGCTTTGGCAGATGGGATACAACGGAAGGAGTTGGAAAAATGGATAGCTTCTACTGCTTTTTGTCCGGAAGAAAAGATAAAAGCTGTAACAGCTCTTTATGATAAGATAGGCATCGGCGGAATTTGTGAAGAAAAGATTAACGCTTATTATGTCGAGGGGCTTTCGTTGTTGGAAAGTATGGCTGTGCCTTCTGAAAGAAAAGAAGAGCTGAAGTCTTTTGTTTGTCATTTAATGAATAGAAAAGTATAATATGATTGACACGCATTCTCATTTGTTTGTTGAGGAGTTTGATGAGGATTTGCCGGCTGTGATAGAACGTGCTCGGGATTCCGGAGTATCTAAAGTCTTTATGCCCAATATTGATGACACCACGGTGGAAGCGATGTTGAATGTCTGTACGGCATATAAGGGGTATTGTTTTCCTATGATTGGATTTCATCCGACTTCTGTTGGGGCTGATTCGTTATTCCGTATTTATGAGATGAAAAAGCTGCTTTCCGGTGAACATCCTTTTGTGGCTGTAGGTGAGGTGGGAATGGATTTGTATTGGGATAAGACATATTTGAAAGAACAACAGAAGGCGTTGGATATACAGATTCAATGGGCATTGGAATATCATCTGCCTTTGGTGTTGCATTGCCGTGAAGCTTTTCCGGAGTTGTTTGAAGTGATGGAACCTTATAAAAAAACTGAGTTAAGCGGTATCTTTCATAGTTTTACGGGTACTTTGGAGGAAGCAGGGCAGGTTTTAGAGTATGCTCGTTTTTTCTTTGGAATCAATGGAGTCGTTACATTCAAGAAGAGTAGTTTGGCTGAGGTCTTACCTCATATCCCCTTAGACAGAATCGTTCTTGAAACGGATTCTCCTTATTTGGCTCCTGTGCCTTTCAGGGGAAAACGGAACGAGTCTTCTTATATAAAGAATGTAGCGATGAAACTTGCCGAAATCTATGGTCTGGATTTTAAAGATGTGGATAGAATTACTGCCAATAATGCTTTAAAAGTGTTCAAAATGGCTGAATAAGTTTTTAAAGTTTATTAATTTTGATAGGTAATTTAAATATTGGCAGGGCTAATTCTACGTAAGACGAAAAAAAAGAATACATTTGTAGCTGAAATCGCTTGCAGTTCCCGATTTTCTTTGTAATTTGCACCCGATTTTAAAAAAGATAGTATTGTGTCGCCCGAAAAGGAGAGATGCTCGAGTGGTTGAAGAGGCACGCCTGGAAAGCGTGTAAACGCCAAAAGTGTTTCGCGGGTTCGAATCCCGCTCTCTCCGCATTGTAATGGAAAGCACAACAGACTGGAAGACAATTAAAACAAATAAATAACAATTAATTAATTAATCTTAAAAATTAGACACACAATGAAAAAGTTATTTGCAATTCTTGCAGTGATGGGAGTCCTTACTTTAGGATCAGTTCAGCCTGTTATGGCTCAAGACGCAGCTCCGGCTCAAACAGAACAGACTACTGAAGCAGCAGTGGTTGAAGAAGGTGGTGGTCTTCACAAAGAGTTAAAAACCAAATTTATTGAAGGTGATGCCAGCTTCATGTCATTGGTAGCTATCGCATTGGTTTTAGGTTTGGCTTTCTGTATTGAACGTATCATTTATTTGAGCTTGGCTGAAACGAATACAAAGAAGTTGATGGCTAACATTGAGGCTGCTTTGGAAAAAGGTGATGTTGAAGCTGCTAAAACTGTATGTCGCAATACTCGTGGTCCGGTCGCTTCTATTTGTTATCAAGGCTTGATGAGAATAGATGAAGGTATTGATGTAGTAGAACGTTCAGTTGTTTCTTACGGTGGAGTTCAAGCCGGTTATTTGGAAAAAGGATGTTCTTGGATTACATTGTTCATCGCAATGGCTCCGTCTTTGGGATTCTTGGGTACTGTAATCGGTATGGTTATGGCGTTCGATAAGATTCAGCAGGCTGGTGATATTTCTCCGACAGTTGTAGCTGGTGGTATGAAAGTGGCTTTGATTACTACTATCTTCGGTTTGGTTGTAGCATTGATTCTTCAGGTATTCTATAACTACATCCTTTCTAAGATTGAAGGTTTGACAAGTGAAATGGAAGACTCTTCTATCACTTTGTTGGATATGATCACTAAATATAACTTGAAATACAAAAAATAATTAGGAGATGGCTAAGTTATCATATAAAGTGTCTTACTACATAATGTACATTTGCTTTGCGCTGATTCTTGTCGTGCTGGGAATGTTCTATTTTGTAGGATACAATAATCCGGTAGGTGAATATAATGCACCTGAACATACGGAAACATTGATTTACTTAATGTATGCAATGTTTGGAATATGTGTGGCAGTAACTGTAATTGGTGCGATAGCACAATTTGGCGCTGCTTTGAGAGATAATCCTAAAAGTGCAATAAAGTCTTTGATCGGCTTGGTCTTGTTTGTGGTAGTATTGGTCGTTTCTTACGGTATGGGTTCTGACTCTCCTGTTGTTTTGGCCGATGGTAGTGCTTACACTGATACAGGTTGGTTGAAAATTACTGATATGCTGATTTACTCCATTTATTTCTTGTTTGGTGTGGCTGCAATCGGTACTTTAGTAAACTTGAGCGGTATCTTTAAAAGATAATATTATCTACATTGATTAAATAATTTAAAACGAAGTAAGTAAAATGGCAAGAAAAAAAAGAGGCGTACCTGGAATTAACTCCAGTTCAACAGCTGATATTGCCTTTATGTTGCTTATTTTCTTCCTGATAACAACATCAATGGATACTGACCGTGGCTTGGCGAGACGGCTTCCGCCTCCTCCCGAAAACAAGGATCAGAAAGATGATGATATTATTGTAAAGGAACGAAACATCCTTCAAGTCCGTCTGAATAAAGACAACCAGCTGATGTGTGGTACGGACTATATTGATGTGAAGCAATTGAAAGAAAAGGCAAAAGAGTTTATAGCCAATCCGTATGATGATGAAAATCTGCCTGAAAAGCATAGAAAGAATATTCCTTTGCTGGGTGATTGTATGATTACGGAAAATCATGTAATCTCTGTTCAGAATGACGTTGGAACTAGCTATCAAGCATATATTGATGTGCAAAATGAATTGGTTGCTGCGTATAATGAACTTCGTAATGAACTAGGTAAAGCTAAATTTGGAAAGCTTTATAATGAGTGCAACGAAGATGAACAAAAAGCTATTCGTGAATATTATCCGCAGAAGATTTCTGAAGCTGAACCTAAAAAGTATGGAGGTAAGTAATGGGAAAATTTAATAAAACAGGTAAACGTGGAATGCCTGAGTTGAATACCTCTTCATTGCCTGACCTTATCTTTACCATGTTGTTCTTCTTTATGATTGTAACAACCATGCGTGAGGTTACATTGAAGGTTCAATTTCAGGTTCCTCAAGGAACAGAATTGGAAAAGTTGGAAAAGAAGTCGTTGGTTTCCTTTATTTATATAGGTAAACCGTTGCCGGAATTCCAAAAGAAAATGGGTGCTGAAAGTCGTATTCAGTTGAATGATAAGTTTGCTGAAGTGTCAGAAGTTCAGGACTACATTTATCAGGAACGTGAGAATATGAAAGAAGAAGACCAGCCATTTATGACAGTATCCTTGAAAGTTGATAAAGATACAAAGATGGGTATTGTACAGGATGTAAAGCAAGCACTTCGTCAAGCTTACGCTTTGAAAATAAACTATTCAGCTACTCAACGTCAGTAATAGTTATATAAGCATAGATAAAAAAGGAAGCTGTTAAAAACAGCTTCTCCTTTTTTTTATGTTTTCCATTCTATTTGTTATGGACGAATTTATCCGTTACCTATGGCTAGTAATAGTACGTACAATGGATTTTTTGAGGACAAACTCCTGTGTGGTGGCTCAGGGAATTGAAGAAAAAGAATGTTCAGATCTCTTGTCCGTAAACTTCTTTGTAAAGAGTCTTTTTAACTTTCTCAAAATCACTTTCCATATCTATATCTCCATAGGTCATTAAGAGCATTGGTAGGCCGCTATCTCCCTTACGGTAGGGAGGTTGTATATAGGGCTTTTTATGTAAAGTGAATTCCAAACGTTTATAGAAGTGAATACGGCGTGTGCTCATTTCATCATTAGGCTCCTCTACTTCCAATACAATTGGACCTTTTAACTGTTTTTTTATCATTTCCAGCACACGTTTTCCATACCCTCCGTTTCTGAGGCTGGGATCAATAGCGAAATGTTCGATATAGTAAAAATCTCCCATTGTCCAATAGCTGATCATACCAATGCTGTTACCGTTTTCTAAAATAATGTTGTTGCAGAACCGGGGATTATTATCAGAATATTCTCTCTGCTGTACGGTATCACGGCGTTCTTCTTGAGGGAATGCCGTATGCATTAATTTTTCCACAAAGGTATAATTAACCTCATCTTGTGTTTTTACTTGTTTAATTTCAATCATTTTATCTGTCTTTGTTTAGTCTTAAGTTATGAACCTATTTCGCAGTATAAAAGTTTATTAGTCTTTCTAATGCACGTTGGCATACCGGGCAGAATGCAGGTGCTTCGTTTATCTTCATTCTGCATTCGGTAGTAGGACGATAAAGTCCTTTTTGTGTATAGCCTGCTCCTTCATAGACACCCACCTTGGTGTATAAGTCGGCATTTTCTGTAGCTACCGGAGTAGGTATGGCAGTACCTTCCGGAATCATATCTTTCCATTTACTGTCGAAATCAATTAATGTGGTGATATTTGGCTCCCAAGGTTCCACTTCATATGGATATTGCGGGCTTGGGGCTTCGGTATATGCATATTCATCTGCTAATCCTCCAAAACTATGGCCGAATTCATGGACTACAACCGGTTGAAAATCAGGATGGTGTGCTGTGGTCAGTGTATATGAGTTATAGATGCCACCTCCTCCATAGGTGTCTGTATTGGCTAGAATAATGATATGCTCGTAAGGAATTCCAGCCAACCAATTATGAATACTTTTTACCCGACTGGTAGTGAGATACCGGTCGGAATAGAACGTGTTGAAATGTGAACTTACAGCTGTAGATTTCCATTTGCCTTGTCCCGGTATGCTGACTCCGCTGTCTTCCGAAGGGCTTGCCACAGCGACAATATTAAATTTGTCCTTCAGTTTCTTG